>RHMF01001335.1_pt1 | contig 11217 bp, 6 predicted proteins | sample 5365151 | NCBI WGS metagenome assembly RHMF01 (sample SAMN10266501, study PRJNA497801) | feces metagenome | isolation source: feces | host: Bos taurus | place: China: Prairie of Fairy Mountain | collected 2017-08-14 | reverse complement strand
TCTCGAGGAGATCGGACGCCGTATCGCGATCGGAAACTTCAAGGAGCTCAACGTCATCGTCAAGGGAGACGTGGACGGATCGGTGGAGGCTCTCTCAGACTCTATCATCAAGCTCTCTACAGAGGAGGTTCGCGTGAATGTGATCCACAAGGCTGTCGGAGCGATTTCAGAGTCGGATATCCTGCTCGCAGCGGCTTCGGATGCAATCATCATCGGTTTCCAGGTACGTCCTATGCCTTCTGCAAGAAAGCTTGCCGAGAAGGAGGAGATCGAGATCCGTCTCTACTCTGTCATCTACGACTGTATCAACGAGCTCAAGAGCGGTATCGAGGGTATGCTCGAGCCTGAGCAGAAGGAGGTTGTCACTGCAACCGCTGAGGTCCAGGAGACCTTCAAGATCTCGAAGGTGGGTACCATCGCCGGATGTATCGTCCGCGAAGGCAAGCTCCAGAGGACTGCGAAGGTGCGCGTGATCCGCGACGGTATCGTGATCTACACCGGCGAACTCGGATCTCTCAAGAGATTCAAGGACGATGTCAAGGAAGTGCATGTAGGAATGGATTGCGGTCTCAATATCCAGGGCTACAATGACATCAAGGTCGGAGACGTTGTCGAGGCTTACACTATCGAAGAGATCAAGAGGACACTCTAACAGATCTTATCATAAACAAGACCGGCTATTCCAACGAAATGGAACAGCCGGTCTTGTTTTATATATGCTCCCCTTTAGATGAAAATGAATTTCAGGATGAAGAGGACTGCAAGGATGTACATAGCAGGGGTGATCTTCTTGAACTTGCCGCAGACAAGGTTCATAAGAACGTAAGTAATCATACCGAGAAGGATACCGTTTGAAATAGAGTATGTGAGAGGCATCATGATCACGCATACGAATGCTGGGATCGACTCGGTGAAATCCTCGAAAGGAATGTTCCTGATAGGCTCGAGCATGAGGAGACCTACAAGAATGAGAGCAGGAGCTGTAGCTGCTGCAGGTATCGAGAGGAAAAGCGGTGAGAAGAACAGAGCGATCAGGAAGCAGCATGCCACAGCGAATGCTGTAAGGCCTGAACGTCCGCCCTGTGCCACTCCTGCAGCACTTTCCACATATGTAGTTGTTGTAGATGTTCCGAGCATGGCACCTGCTGTAGTTGCAATGGCATCAGCCATGAATGCCTGCTTCAGTCTATGGATATGTCCCTTTTCGTCAACCATCTTTGCCTTTGTACACACTCCCACGAGTGTTCCTACTGTATCGAACATATCGATGAAAAGGAATGTGAACACAACAACAAGCATGTCAAGTGAGAAAATGTTCTCGAACTCGAACTGGCAGAAGATCGGCTTGATAGATTCAGGACTGGAAAGTACGCCCTGGAACTCTGTGACACCCATAGAGATACCGATGATCATGGTCACGAGGATACCGATGAGGATCGCTCCCGGTACATTGCGTGCATAGAGGAAACCAGTAATGATGATACCGATGAGGGCGAGAAGAGCCGAACCCGAAGTGATGTCGCCGAGAGCCACGAGAGTAGCATCGTCAGGAACTATCACGCCAGCGCTCTCAAGGCCGATGAATGCGATGAAGAGTCCGATACCGGCTCCGATCGCATGTCTAAGGCTGAGCGGAATGGCGTTTACAATCGCCTCTCGCACATTGGTCAGGGTAAGGATAATGAAGATTACTCCTTCGATAAGGACAGCCGTGAGAGCGAACTGCCATGAGTATCCCATGCCCATGCAAACGCTGTATACGAAGAATGCGTTGAGTCCCATGCCCGGTGCAAGACCGAAAGGAAGCTTTCCCCAGAAAGCCATTGCAAGGCAGCCGATGATGGCGGCAAGAGCTGTTGATGTGAATACTGCTCCACCTGGCATACCGTCAAGCTGACCGAACATTGAAGGGTTCACGGCCAGAATGTATGACATTGTAAGGAATGTCGTTACTCCAGCGATGATCTCCGTCTTCACCGAAGTCTTGGTCGGATCGAATCCAAAAAGTTTCTTAAGCATTTCTATAGGTTTTAGTTATTGTCAGAAAGTCCATTTTGCGGCGATTGTAGGCATTGCGTGGAATCCCTTGCCAACGAAGTTAGCTGAAAGCTCAACCTCTGTACCGAGGCTGACATTCACCTTCTCCCATCCCTTGATCTTGTTCATGTTTACCCAAAGCTGAGGCTCCGAGATGAAGATAAACTCTGTTCCCTGCCAAGGACGCATCTCACGCCAGAAGTCGAAGAATCCGTTGAATGAGAGCCAATGGTTGAAGAAATCCAGGTTCCACACACCTGTGATCTGGAAATTATGCATCTGGCATTTTCCGAAAGTGTCGACTGTGCCCGGAATTGCCTTGTACATGGCAGAAAGAGACCATGTCTTGCTCCAGTCTGCCGAGTGTCCTGAATATGTAAGGCCACCGAGCCATGCATTGTTGAATGAGCCCGCTGCGGTATTCAGTCCGCCGTTGTACTCGAGATGGACAGAAAGCCAGTCCACCTTGCTCTCCTTCCAGAAGCAGAGCTCGCGCGAGAGTTCGAAATATGCGCCTGTAACCTTGGGATTGTAATCCATGTCCACGAAGAAATAAGTGCTTCCGACATCGTCAGGTCGGAACATTTCGACAGTAGAAGTCAGGACATCGCGTCCCATGTCATAATGCAGCTGGATATTCTGCCCGTCTGCCTTCATAGGCATCAGCATCACCGTCATGAGGACGGCGCATGCAAAAGAGATCAGTCTTTTCATGAGATTGAGTATTATTTATGCAAATATCGCAAAAACTCATATTACGTCAAACAGTTGCACGTAAGAATTCGTATGGTCTGAACATTGCATTAGATGGTTTTGAATTATTAAAATTTAGAAAACATGAAGAAGTTTCTGATAACATTTGCTGTGGTTCTCCTTGGAGGACTATACGCATCGGATGCAGATGCCTGCACAGGCATATCCCTGACAGCACAGGACGGCAGCCAGGTTGTAGCAAGGACCGTGGAATGGGCTGCGACCCCAATGCAGTGCGGCTATGTTGTCGCACCGCGAGGCCATCAGCACCAGTCCTACACCCCGACAGGGGCAAACGGGCTCAAGTACAATGCCGTATACGGATATGTCGGCATCTACACAGAATATGAGCCGTTTGTAGTGGAAGGAGTAAATGAATCCGGCCTGGCAGCCGGTCTCTTCTTCTTCCCTCAATATGGAGAATATGCCCCATACGATGCTGCGAACAATGACAAGACGCTCTGCGACATGCAGTTCGTGTCATGGGTACTTTCACAGTTCTCTACCATAGACGAGGTCAAAGCCGCCATCAACAACATTGACCTTGTGACATTGAACCATAAGATCGGCGCCGTGCACTGGAGGATTGCCCAGCCAGATGGAAGGATGGTCGTGCTTGAAGTTGTAGCCGGAGTGCCTCATTTCTATGAGAACACCCTCGGAGTGCTTACAAATGCTCCTGGATTCCCATGGCACATGACCAACCTGAACAACTACATCAACCTCGAACCTGGTTCGGCACCTGACAACACATTGAAGCCAGGCATCACCCTGCAGCCACTCGGACATGGAAGCGGAATGCTCGGACTACCTGGAGACTTCACGGCTCCTTCAAGATTCGTCCGCGCGACATTCTACCAGACTACAGCTCCGGTATGGGCTACAGGCTTCGAGACCGTTGTACAGGCTTTCCACATCCTGAACAACTTCGACATTCCGATCGGAAGCCAGCATGCAAAGGCAGACATCCCTAAAGGCCTGCCAAGCGCGACACAGTTCACAGCAGCAACCGACCAGACCGCGATGAAGTTCTACTACAGGACCGCATGGAACAGCAACATCAGATGCATCGACCTCAACACCATAGACTTCATGACAGTCAGATACCAGTCTCACCCTCTGGACAAAGTCCAGGAACAGCCGGTCGAGATGGTACGCATCGGATAATGCTAAAGCCCGACTCAATGAGCCGGGCTTTAGCATTATCCGATCTATATAAGATTATTCGTCTCTTCCGCCTGCATTCTGGAAATGCTCCACAGGCACGCCGAATTCAAACATCTCATAGCAATTGCCGTCTGTATCCTGACATACGACAAAGACCTTGTCAATGATTTCAGTCGTGCTGCCTACAGCATAAGGCTGACGCATCTCAACAGGGGTACCGTCATTGATGTTGAGGATATGATTTACATCCACAACTACGCCATTAACGGTATTCTGGGTAGTGAATGTTCCTCCACAATCACAGACAGAATCATGGTATTCCTTGCTTGCCCAGATAACCACATTTCCGAAGAGAGGATTTCCGTGCTGATGGTGATAGAACTCATAGCCGTATGGCCATCCCTTCTCTCCCCAAAGATCGTAATCAACTGTAATATTGGAATCACGTGGTTTGTCAACATACTGGATGACCTTGATCATCTTCTCTTCAGGGGTCATGACAAGAGTGTTGTCACCTTCATTGAGATATGAATCAGTTCCGGCAAGAACAAAAGCGGTAAATCCTTCAGGAATCTTGATCTTGAACACGTAACTACCTGGCATCTGGCCTGCAGCGGAATAGAACTTCTCGGTAACCCACTCGATTTCAGGCTTTGCGCTTTCCCACTTTGAATCTGTAGCATATACCACATCTCCCAATGCTACGGCTCTTGGAACAAAGCGGAGTTCAGAAGCCTTCGAAAGACCGCCTTCCTTGTCAACAGCCATCGCAACAAGGACATAATCCACATCCATATCAAGATCAGTCATGGAAATCTTACCGTTCACAAGCGGATATTTCTCCATTACAGACACGATTCTGTTATGGTCTCTATTAAGGAAGATATATTCCTGGGCAGTCTCGACGCTGCCACCCATATAGTTGGAACTCTTCCATGTATTGTCCGAAGTCTTACCAAACCAATAGATAAAATCCTCAGCGCCCTTGGCAGCGATGCTGATCACCACATCATGAGGGTCATTTGTAACGACTGCAAGCTCGACATTCATATCATTATACTCGATGCCTGTAGTCCTGCACTCATGGACAAGAACATCACCATACTTTCCGTCAGCATCAGATGCGACTGCGAAAAGCACATAGTCTGTGTCCGGCTTAATCTTCGAGATCGCCTCTGAAGCCTTTGCCTTTGCAGAAACACCCTTTACAGAAAGACCGCTCTCAAAGAGATACATGGCTCTTGACTCATTGTCAGTGTATCTGTTTGCGTTTGACTTTGTCAGATAAGAATAATATATTGTCTCCGCACCGGCAGCCTCAAGAGTCACCGCAATATCAGTTGCTGATGCCTTCGTCTCTGCAGCAGATACAGTCACTGAACCGCCAGCCGTAAGATTGAGTGTAGAGAACTCGCATACTACAACATCAGCCTCTGTATACACCTTTCCTTCCTCTGCCACAGCGATCCATGCCACATACTCGGTAGCCTGCTCTGCAGCGACATCATAGAATGTGAATACCGAGCCCTCATAGCTCATAGGAGCAGTCATGGCTTCATAATATCCAGGAATATTAAGACAGTATACAACATCCTCGAGCAGATAGTCAGTCTTCGGAACAAGAGCGGTATAATAAGCATCCACACCCTTGAGTTCCATGGCGAGCTGTGCATCACGGAAGCTTTCCCTGCTGATCTCGAACTCTACAGAAGAATAGTTCACTTGCCTGGTCACGAAAGTACCTTCCTTGAGATAATAGCCGGCATCGACATCTGTCTGATAATAGAGAGCCGGGATAGCCCAGAACACATATGACTCTCCAGGAGTAAGTTCTGTTCCTGCGATTTCTACAAGCGGGGTGTCAACAATATCAAAATCAGCAACTCCGTATCCTGCTGGATAATCATATGCGGTAAGGAGTCCCTCTGCTGTCTGGAAGACTGCATCCTCGTCAAACTCGTCAGCATTGCATACACCATAGACAAACTTCTGAAGTCCGTTATACATTCTTACTGTAGCCTTGCCCAATGAGACTCCGAACTCCTTGAATGGACTTGTCGAGAGATAGAGCTTCGCTACTGTAGCCTTTCCGCCTTCAAGCACGGCAACGACCTTGAGATCGCCGTCAGCAGCAGCCACTCCGCTTGCAACAAGCTCTGCAGATGGAGCTGTGATGTCGAAATACTTGGCACCCATGAAGACATCCTCATACTCCTTCACTCTCCATCCGTCAGGAATCTGGAGTACATAATCAACCACTCCCCTTGCATCGATCTGGACTCTTTCAGTAAGTCCGTTTGCAACGAAATAATCCGAGATGATGGTTGTCGACCAGCCCATAGGCTTCACGAAATAGAAGCCGCATGCGCCGTCCACTGTAACAGTGAATGACATACCCTCGCCGAAAGTGAATGTCACGGCATATACCTCTCCGGTAAGTTCATCTGTAATGAGCTCATAGTCAGAGAATACCGAATTTCCAGAGATAGGATACTCGACACCGCCGATAACGATCCATGTCTCACCATCCTTGACGATGACTTCAGGAACATCACCGATCACAGGGATAGGGTTGCCGTCCTCATCAAGGAAAAGCTGCTTGTCGCCATTCTCATCAATGAATGCCCAATAATCAGCACCGTCGCTGAGAGTGATGTAGGTCACATACGACTTAAGGTCCTTCTCAGGAAGAAGCTTGAGCACATATCCGTTGGAAAGGGTAACGCTTGTCACGCCAGTAGAAGCGTCAACGCTGACATCAGTGATCATGAGTTTGCCGGAAAGCATGGACTTGAGGGCAAGGATCTCGTCATTCAGCTTTTCCTGAAGATCGTAGATAGACTCGATGATACCGTCGATCTGTCCCTGAAATCCGTTCACCTGATCCTCCAGATCCTCGATCTTGTCCTTGATTTCGCTGTCATCATAAGGATTCTCGATATACTGCTCGACTACAGTCTCGCAAGAAACCGCAAATAGCATAGAGGCCATAAGACAGCCCGAAAGAAATTTTCTAAAAGTTTTCATAAGCTTATAATGTATTATCTGTTTCCATATACAAGGTTGCCGAAATGGCCGTGCTGAAGTTCCATCGGCTGGAAGTCAATCGGCATCAATGACAAGGCTGATGGCGACCTTACCGGAGCATGTGTCCATCGCGGCTTGCCTGTAATGTCGCAGTAAGCCCACTGAAGCGCGATGTTGTAGTCCATGTTGCCCCAATCGGAGAACGAGTACGGGAACACATTGTCCGCATCATCGGTATAGCTTGTATTGTCATTGTTGACAAACTCGTCCGGCTTTATTCCATCCGGATAATCGCCGAAATCCTTCGCGTTCCTTACCCAGAAGGTAACTGGTGAGAACTGGAAACGTCTTCCTCCGTATACCTTTTCAGACACTTCCATTCCCACGTTCTTGCCCTCAGTCGTGCCTCCGATAAGCTTCACAGGGAAATCGACGCCTCTGAGGGAATTGATCACAAGCTCCGCAGCCGATGCCGTATTATAAGAACAAATCACGTACAGACGGTCAAGACCCAGATACATTGGTTTTCCAAGATTGTCCGTATCGTTGTTGTATCCATAATCGAATGTCCAGTTTTCGGTCTTTCCGTCATTGTACACGACCTTCGTGAATGTCTTCTGGCCATTTTCCGGACCGGCTATGCAGCCTGAAAGCCAGCGGCTCTGCGCCACCGCACCTCCGGCATTGAATCGAAGGTCAAGGATGAGGTTCGTGATGCCGGCTTGCGCAAAATCAGCGATGGTACTCTCAAGAATATCCTGCGAATTAAGGTCAAAGGATTCGTACACGAGATATCCGATCTTTACAGAAGGATCATCCAGATCATTCAAAACCGACGCATGGAGGACTGGATCGTAAATGTGCAGGGAAGCTGTTGCGGTACCTGACTCATATGCATTGAGTTCATATCCACCCTTTCCGTCATCTTCAAAACGAAGGAAAGAGAACTTATATGATCCAGACGGTCCCTGATACAATGTCGTCATGTAATTACGGTAATTTGATGTTGTCAGACGTGTTCCGTTGACCGCATAGACAAGGTCTCCTCTTCTGAGGCCGGCAGCCTCGGCTGGAGAGCCGCGACGGACAAAAGACGGCGCTATCGCCATTTCCGAACCGCCTGCAGAAAGAGATGTCGATATGAACGGGCCGAATCCGAGGCCTCCGGTCTCTATGACTCTGGTAGCCTGTATCTCCACAAGATTGGTATAGATGAATCTGTCGCCTGCGTTCTCCTGGCTGGCCTTCCTGTATCCTCCGTCCGCAACGTTCACATCTCCTAAAGAGAGAAGATGTGTGGAAAGGAAGTCATTGTAAGATACCGTGAGATCTATCTGCTGAGCGTTATAGGCCTCTGCAAACAGATAGTCCTCACTCAGGATCTCATGCATGTATGTATTGAGGGCCTTGTTTATCTCAGCATCCGCGCTCGTGCCTGAAGCTGCCTGAGTAAGAGTTGCAACGCACTCAGGCTCGAATCCTTCGACCTCGATCCAAAGCTCGGCTACTCTCTCCTCCGACGAATCATTCTCCTCGAATGCAATCCTCACATTGCAACCCTTCTTCGCTTCTCCGCTGAGGGTGGCGGAACTGATTTCAGCCCACTCGTCCTCGGGCGTCTTCTTCAGGTCAAGGGATGCAGTCCATGCTGCAGCCGCATCGAACTTCACCGATATCGTTGCTCCGCGGAAAGACACGGACTTTGATTCGTATGAATTCACGACATTGGAAATACCGGAATCAGGTTTATCGACCGGGGGCTGTTCCCCGGAAGGCTGATCCACGGGCGGCTCGATAGGATCCTTTTCCGTACATGCGGCAAAACAGCACAACGCAGCCGCAAGATATGTCAGGAATCGTTTTGTCATATATATCTTCTGTTAAAATTTCCTCAATCTGTTCTCCTTCCTCACTTTGGCCATATTATCAAGGCTGAAGCGGTCATCACCCCTGAGGCCGTTCTTTTCCACCTCGATCAGCATTTCCGGAAGCGCATAAGGAATCTGCACGTCTCCCCTGAGTGATGAAGTCCTTGTGAAAAGCTCATCTATGTCAGAAGCGTTATACTTCTTGAAAGTGTATTTCTGTCGGTAGACCCTGCTGTATCTTCCCTCATTGTCGATCGCCATCGCAGCTATGACCACAGCCTTGTTCCATGGAGCCCTGAAATTGACCTTTTCAGCATAATACACTCCATAATATACAAGAGTCTCATAGAGCATGGCGTCAGGATAGACTGCAGGATCCTCAAGTCCGGTCACATACTCGAATATCGTGTAATAGTATGACTGGTAGTCTCCGTCTATGGTGACGTACACAGGTACCATTGCATATCCCTGATACTGAGCTCCGGCATCCGGATTCAGCGCGTACAGGTCATCACCGTCATAGAACTTGTCGAATGTAGCCGTGATTGTCGTCGGCGAATAGTTCTCTGCTCCTGTCGTGAACACCTCACTGAACACCACATCTGCAAGGAACTCTCCGGTATTCTGATCCATCACGACCGCAGCGACCTTGTATCCTGTCTCCGGAGCAAGGAAAGTGATGTTTCCTGTCGCCTTTCCCTGAGAGAGTTCATAATACGAGAATTCATACATATCCCCATAATACGACTTGTTGATGAGATCTCTGACATTCTGTCTTACCTCCTCGGCTGTGGTTTCCGGAGCATACACATACCAATAGTAGTAATGAGCTGCATCAGAAGGAGTTACGGTTATATTCAGAGAATTTGATCCGGCTTCATTGAGCACAAAATCAAAAGTACAGTCCTCTGCAGGACCCGCAGGAGCGGTCCTTATCGTGAACTTCTGCATCGCAGTCGTCTGCTTGCCGGCCTTGTATCCGAATACGACCATGGTGTATTCGGTGTCCGGCTCGAGACCTGTCATACGTCCGGCGACATCACCCTCAAACACATAGTTCAGAAGTCCGAATGTACCATAATCCTCCATCAGGTGTGCGTATATCTGTTCCTCATCCATGCCATCCATGAACACAGAAGGCTCCGCGAGCATTACATACGGATCGTTATTGGTCGTCTTTACGTCGACATAGAAAGAAGACTGGTCCACATCCTCACCTACACTGACTGTTATCTGGTTGGACGACGGCGCAACATCAGCCGACTTATGCCATCTGTAAGCAGGCTCGCCCTCGAAGTGACACTCCCCGTCCCACTTGCATGCGAACACGATGTACTCTGTCAGAGCCAGACACTCGAACTGGCTGTTGACCTCATTGATGTCGCTGTACCATTCGTAATACTCAGCTCGCGAAGTAAGATACTCATAATCAATCAGATCCTGAATATCCCAATCGACATATGCCTGAAAAACAGCCATAGGGTCGTCTCCATGCTCAGCCGCATATGAATCATATGTAGCCTTATCCATGAGATTCCAGTAATAGTATACTCCGTCATGATCCGGAGTCACTGTGATATCCATGACATTGTTTTCCTCTGTCACCTCAATGCCGAATGCAAGAGGTCCGGCGTATGGTGGCTGCGTAGTAGCCTGAGCCGAATAAATGTCTGTAGTCCTCTCGCCTTCCTCTGAAATTCCATACACATAGACTACATAATCCGAGCTCGGATCCAATCCCTTATACTGGAGATTCTGATGGGTTCCCTTGTTCATGATCGTCTTCAGATAGTCCTGAAGCGAGAATCCTTTATCATAAGCCTCGCTCTGATAATAGGCCATGTCCTCCTGGAAGATCTTCTCATCCGATCCCATCTCGTTGAACCAGTCCAGACCGACTACCTGGCCTACCCATGCCACATCATCGCTCTCTGTCACCACGGAAAAGATTATTGCAGTAGACTCGGTTCCATGAACGGTAAGGGTTATCGGCTCCTGCCATGACGGCTGGGTCACCTCAACAACAACGTCGTCCGCTCCCGGATAAGAAACGGTGAAGTCTGCCGTACGGGCCGCACCGGTTTCATTCTTAGTCGCAGAAACCTCGATGAGTCTTGCCTTTGTGGCATTGACAATCAGCCACTGGGCATCTGCAGAGACGGTCACGGGAACCACCTCGCTCACACCGGAAACCTCGTAGACGATCTTCTGGCTTCGTCCGTCAGAAGGGATTGTCACAGAAGTCGCAGAGAGGTTTATCACCGGCCTTTCCTCGATCTTCTCTTCCACACACGCAACTGCGACAAAAGCCATTACCGCAGCAAGCAGATATTTCGCTATGTTTTTCATAATGCAGAACTATCGG
>RHMF01001333.1_pt1 | contig 11219 bp, 11 predicted proteins | sample 5365151 | NCBI WGS metagenome assembly RHMF01 (sample SAMN10266501, study PRJNA497801) | feces metagenome | isolation source: feces | host: Bos taurus | place: China: Prairie of Fairy Mountain | collected 2017-08-14 | reverse complement strand
GGCTCATGATAGTCATACTCGATGGACTTGGAATAGAAATGAGACTTGAGCAGCTTGCAGCGGCGCAGGTATTCCTCCTGCGAGATCTGCGCTTCCCACTGGAAGGGCGTGTGGGGCTTGGGCACGAAGAATGCCGTGGCAACATGGACGCGCAGGCCCCGCTTCTTATTGGTGGCATTTGCCTGCCAGGTCTTGATGATCTTATACACCAGATCTGCAATACCTAAGACGTCCTCGTCCGTTTCCGTGGGCAGGCCCAGCATGAAGTAGAGCTTAACATTGTTCCAGCCGCCGGCAAAGGCATTGGCACAGGTCGTCAGGATCTCCTCTTCGGTCAGATTCTTGTTAATGACATCACGCAGCCGCTGGGTACCGGCTTCCGGCGCAAAGGTCAGGCCAGATTTGCGCACGGTCTGCAGTTTCTCCATCAATTCCCGGGAGAAATTATCGGCACGCAGAGACGGTACGGACAAATTTATATTGCGGCTGTGGCAATAAGGAATGAGCTCATCAGTCAGTTCCTTCAGCCCACGGTAATCCGAGGTAGACAGACTGGACAGCGTAATCTCATTATGTCCGGAATCCTCCAGTGTTTCCACCGCCTGACGATAGAGAACGTCAGCGCTTTTACGGCGTACCGGGCGGCAGGAGAAGCCCGCTTGACAGAAACGGCATCCACGGATACAACCACGGAAAACCTCCAGATTTGCCCGGTCGTGGACGATCTCAGTAGAAGGCACGATCATTTTGATGGGCCAATAGGCATTGTCCAGGTCCTCAATGATCCGCTTGGTGACCACCTGGGGCGCGCCGTTCAGCGCAGTGACAGACCGCAGCGTACCATCGTCATTATATTCATGCTGATAGAAAGAAGGCACATACACGCCGGGGATCTTGGCCACTTCCAGCAAGAATGCTTCCTTCGTCCATCCTTCAGCCTTTGCGCGGTCGTACAACGAGACGATCTCGACGGTGATCTCCTCGCCCTCGCCCAGCGAGAAAAAGTCTACAAAGTCCGCCAAAGGCTCGGCATTGAAGGCGCAGACGCCGCCGGCAAAAACCATATTGTGCAGTCCCTGGCGATCCTTGGCATGCAGCGGCACACCGGCGAGGGAAAGCATATTGAGGATATTGGTATAGCACATCTCATAGCCGATGGTAAAGGCAATCATGTCGAATTCCTTCACCGGGCGGCGGCTCTCCAAAGCCCACAGAGGCAGATCATGCTTGCGCATAGCCTCCTCCATGTCGCCCCAGGGCGCAAAAACACGCTGACACCACACGCCATCCATCTCATTCATAACGCCGTACAAAATCCGCATGCCCACATTGGACATACCGATCTCGTATGTATCCGGGAAGCAGAATGCGATATTGACCCGCACATCGTTGGGGTCTTTTTGAATCTCATTAAATTCTCCGCCGGTGTAACGGGCAGGCTTTTGCACCGTAGGCAGAATTCGCTGCAGTAAATCGGTCATACAATTACCTCATTTTTGATATAGGGATATTGTAACCATTTTAACGGCGGTTTGCAAGGCTTATTTTCCACGGAGCAGCAAAAGCGCCGCAAGAAGGATAGGAAAAATCCCCAAATGTAGCCACAAACTGCCAAAAATCGCCAGCAGGCAGATGCAAACCTTGCAAATCACTTCGATAGTGCGGCAAAGCATCAGACAAACCGGCGGTGAACAAAGCATGGTGAGCATGCTTTGCAGTGCTCTGCCGCCGTCAAGAGGATAAATGGGAAGCAGGTTGAAAAGCGATTGCATGGCCGTACAGATCGCAACCCTGGGAATCCAACGTGCGAATACCAGCAAACTCAAACCGCCAAGTGGGCCCGCAAGGGCGCAGACCACTTCCTTGCCACGGCTCATAGGTGGCAGATCCATTTTCGCACCAATTGCCCCCAAGCGAAGGGCTGTCCCCTTTGCGCTGCAGGCACGGATGGCCAAATAGTGGCATATTTCGTGGAAGGCTGCGGCCGCAACCGCTGCCAACAGCCATGGCAGCGGCAATATCAGCATCAGCAACGCCAGACCCACCAAAAAGCTGCCGCTGATCTGCAACTTTCTAGCGGCCATGGAGCATATCCTCGCAAAAAGCGGCAACAGCCTGCAGGATACTTTCCCCTTCCTGCAGATCCTGGATCAGTACATCGATGGGCGCATTGGGCAGCAGACTGTTATAAATCATTTGGATCTCTGCTTGCAGGTAATGCTGCGCAAGGGCGCAGAAAAGCGCAAAGAAAAATCCGCTCATCACCACGAATGGCCATTTTCGCCTACGCCGGGTCACATTTCCCCGGGTCGGCCCATAGATTAGTTTGTACCCCATGCCGTTCCTCCCCTGCCAGTTGTAGCTTATCCTACGCAGTTTGCGGCACAAATAGAACTTTTAGGGGCTAGAAAAGAAAATTCTACAGTTTTTTACGCCTGTGGAGGAAATATCTTGTCGGAAAATATACGCCAATGGGGCTTGACAATAGGCAGAATTTTCATTATAATACCATGGCATCGAGGTGTGGCGAAGTTTGGTATCGCGCTTGGTTCGGGTCCAAGAGACCTCGGGTTCGAATCCCGACACTTCGACCAAAATTCCGGAATCCGTTTTTGCGGGTTCCGGAATTTTTATTGTGCTGGGATACGAAATATCTCCGGTTTTGTACAGCGAATTTACAAATTATTTTTGCTTTTTGTGTTCTTTACAGTATAATGAATAATGAAAATAAGAAATTGTGGCAAGTGGTGATATCTATGTACAAGACATTATCGCAGCATTATCGGGAACGTTTCGGCTGCAAGGTTTACAAGCTGGCCATTGACGGCGGCTTTACCTGTCCCAACCGGGATGGCACACTTGGCTATGGCGGCTGCATCTTCTGCTCCGGCGCAGGCTCCGGAGATTTTGCGGAGCACGGATGCGACATTGCCGCACAGCTGGAAAAAGCAAAAACGCGGGTAGCTTTCAAAAACAAGGGCGGCAAATACATTGCCTATTTTCAGTCTTTTACCAATACATATGCACCTGTGGAAAAGCTGGAGGCACTTTACCGAGCAGCCATGACACCAGATGAGATCGTTGGGCTTGCTATTGGAACACGGCCCGACTGTCTGCCCGATGAAACGGTGGAGCTGCTTGGGCGACTGAACAAGATCAAGCCCATATCTGTGGAGCTTGGTCTGCAGACCATTCATGAGGAAACTGCCAAATACATTCGCCGGGGATACGAAACGCCCGTCTATTTTGACGCAGTGAGGCGACTCAAGGCTGCAGGTCTCGAGGTAGTTACCCATATCATTCTGGGTCTTCCGGGTGAAACAGAAGCGTGGATGTTGCAGACTACCCGTGCGGCAGTAGATGCCGGAACAGACGGCATCAAATTTCAGCTTCTGCACGTGCTGCAAGGAACGGATCTGGCAAAGGATTACGAAGCGGGCAAATTTACCTGTCTGACCCTACGGGAATATGCCGCAATTTTGAAAAAATGTCTTGCTTTGATACCGGAAGAAGTAGTGGTCCACCGCATCACCGGCGACGGTGCAAAAAAAGACTTGATCGCCCCCTTGTGGTCAGCAGACAAAAAGGCCGTGCTGCAGTATTTACAGGAATATCTTGCCAAGCCGTAAAAATGCGTGTATAATGAGAAAATAAGACATAATACAAAGTGAGGAATCCTTATGTTTTCCAATGAAATCCGTGCCCGTTACAGAAAAAATCAGCTGGGTGAAGTGATCTGCCAGCTGCGTTTTCCCGAAATTCTGACGATTGAGGCAAACATTCCTGTAGATTTCCAGGAGGCCATCCGCGCCGAATTCCCCCACTACTCCGTCCGCAAGGAAGCACCGTTACCCAAGTTGACCGGTATGCCCGGCAATCTGCAGCTGGAAAAGCAGCCTCAGGTCAACAACTATCAGTTTGTTTCCGCCGACGGTGTCTGGCGTGTGAATCTGTCCAGCCGTTTCATTTCTCTGGCCTGCAACCGCTACACCAGCTGGGAGGATTTTGCCGCAAAACTGGACAAGCCTCTGGCTGCATTCATTCAGATCTACCGCCCTGCCCTGTTTGAGCGTGTGGGCCTGCGGTATCTGAACTTCTTCTCCCGCAGTGCGCTGGAGCTGACCGGCACTGCCTGGAGCGAACTGTTCCAGCCCCAGTATCTGGGACTGCTTGCCGACGAAGAGGTGCAGGAAACCGCCGCTGCCCGCTGCACAGTGGATGCTGAGATCGCCATTCGTGGCGGCTGCCGTGCCAAGATCCATGCAGGTCCCGGTCTTGTCAAGCGCGCTGGCGAGGAAGATAAGGAAGTCAAATTCATTTTCGATCAGGATCTTTACATGGCCGGCAACATTGCGGTAAATCTCTCCGCCGGCGCACTGCAGACCCTGCACAGCCAGGCCGATTCCATCTTCCGGGGTGCCATCACCGATACACTTCACGATGCTATGGATCCTCAGCCCATCTAAAAGGAGAATTTTATGCCCTACTTTGGTTATGGTATCGATATGACCTATGTGATTTTGGTGCTGCCCTTTGTGCTACTTTCCCTGTGGGCCAGTGCCAATGTCAATTCCACGTTCAAAAAATACGCCAAGCAGCATTCTGTCCGCCATATTACCGGTGCGGAAGCTGCCCAGCGCGTGCTGTCTGCCCACGGTGTTCGAGATGTGCGGATTGAAAAGGTCCGCGGCAATCTGACCGACCATTTTGACCCCAAGGACAATGTAATCCGCCTGTCTGAAAGCGTATATTCCAGCACCTCCACCGCCGCCATTGGCGTTGCCTGTCACGAAGCCGGCCATGCGGTGCAATATGCCGAAAGCTATGGACCCATCAAGCTGCGTGCTGCCATCATTCCTGTGACCAACATCGGCTCCAAGTTGGCCATGCCGCTGATCCTGCTGGGTCTGCTGTTCTCGGCTTTCGGCTCTATTTCTTACGGTCTTGTATATCTTGGCATCGCCTGTTTCTCTCTTTCGCTGATCTTCCAGCTTGTGACTCTGCCTGTGGAATTCAACGCCAGCCGCAGAGCCATGCAGACAATTGCCAGCGCGGAAATCCTGACAGAAGAAGAACAGCGCGGCGCCAGGAAAACGCTGACCGCTGCAGCGCTGACTTATGTGGCCGCTACTGCCGTTGCGCTGGTGCAACTGCTGCGGCTGATCATGCTCTTCGGCGGCAGAAGAAGTGACGATTGATCAGTAAACTTCCAGTAACCTCCTAATGACATCCGGTTTCTGCTATGGTATGATCATCTAGCCGTATTACGGTAGTTTTATCATAGCGAGGAACCAATATGTGCAAGAGAATCCTATCCGCAGCGCTTGTGCTGCTTTTATGCACCGGCTGTGCTTCCGCACCCGACAGTGAAACCGAAACACCGACCGCCAACACCACCATCTCTGCCCCAACCGGCACCACCGGTCCAGCCGCTACAGAGCCGGCTTTTGCAGAAACGACACTGGTCGATAATGACGAGATCTTATTTAAGATCACAGGCATTCAGAAGGATCCTGTCTGGGGCTACACACTGAAGGCCCAGATCGAAAACAGGACAGATAAGGATCTGATGTTTGCGCTGAATGACACATCGGTCAATGGCTATATGTGTGATCCTTTCTTCGCCGTCACGGTCACGGCAGGCATGAAGGCCAACAAAGATATTTCCTACAGCACCGACAGTTTCCAGGAGAGCGGGATCAACGAGGTGACGGATGTGGAATTTACGCTACATGTGTACGACAGCAAGGACTGGAGCGCTGACAGCGTACTTGAGGAGACCTTTACCCTGTATCCGCTGGGTAAGGAGGCTGCAAAGGAATATCCACGCCCAAACCAGGATGGCGACATCATTCTTTTTGACAACGAAGATTGCACCATGATCATCACCGGCTTTGACCCGGAAAGCATTTGGGGCTACAGCGTACAGGTGTATCTGGTCAATAAGACGGAGGATACGCTAATGTTCTCTGTTGGAGATGCAGCGGTCAACGGCTATATGTGCAGCCCCCATTTTGCCCAGACTGTTTCCCCAGGGAAACAGCGGATCACCAGCATTTCCTGGTCCAAGAACGCACTGGAGGAAAATGGGATCACCACAGTGGAATCTCTCAGACTACCCATTCGTGTCTATGACGCCGAAGAGTGGACTGGGGATGATCTGATCGACGAAACTTTTACAGTAAATCCGTAAAATTACCGCCCCGGAGTTGACATCCGGGGCGGATTTGTTTATACTGTTACGGTTGAAAATCAGAAAAAGAGGCATTTTTATGGAACAATTGCTGAACCTTTATCAGGAAATGGGGATCTCCCCTGCTGTTTACGCATATGGCGAAAAGACCCTGGCCCGGATCGCCGATCGTTTTGCCGCCATTGACCAGGTGGCAGAATACAACCAGGCCAAGGTGCTGGCCGCATTCCGGAAGAACCGGGTTGCCGCTACCTGCTTTGCCGCTTCCACCGGCTACGGCTACAACGACGAAGGCCGCGATAAACTGGAACAGGTCTACGCCGACACTTTCCACACAGAAGCTGCCCTGGTGCGCCCCCACATCACTTGCGGCACCCATGCGCTGACCATTGCCCTGAGCGCCAATTTGCTGCCCGGTGACGAGCTGCTCTCCCCCGTGGGTCTTCCCTACGATACCCTGCAGGAGGTCATCGGTATCCGTCCTTCTCCCTGCTCTTTGGCTGAGTACGGCGTCAGCTACCGGCAAGTGGATCTGCTGGAGGGCGGCGCATTCGACTACGAGGGCATCCGCAATGCCATCAACGAAAAGACCAAGCTGATCACCATTCAGCGCTCCAAGGGCTATGCCACCCGCCCCACCTTCTCCGTCAGCCAGATTGGCGAGTTGATCGCCTTCTGCAAGGGCATCAAGCCCGATGTGCTGGTGATGGTGGATAACTGCTACGGCGAGTTTGTTGAAACCATCGAGCCCTCCGATGTGGGCGCGGATATGATCGTCGGCAGCTTGATCAAAAATCCTGGCGGTGGTCTTGCTTCCTCCGGTGGCTATATTGCCGGTACAAAAGCTTGCGTCGATCGCTGCGCTTACCGTCTGTCCGCCCCCGGCCTTGGCCAGGAGGTAGGCGCAAATTTCGGCCTGATGACTTCTCTTTACCAGGGTTTCTTCCTGTCCCCTACTGTGGCCGCCAGTGCGCTGAAGGGTGCGATCTTCGCCGCCAATCTCTACGAGCCCCTGGGCTACCGCTGTGTGCCCAATGCCACGGAAAGCCGTCACGACATCATCCAGGCAGTTGAGCTGGGCAGCGAGAAAGCAATGATCGCTTTCTGCAAGGGCATTCAGGCTGCCGCGCCTGTAGACAGCTTTGCTGACCCCATTCCCGGCGATATGCCCGGATATGACAGTCAGGTGATCATGGCCGCTGGCGCCTTTGTACAGGGCTCTACCATGGAGCTTTCCGCCGATGGCCCGATCCGTGAGCCTTACGCTGTATATTTCCAGGGCGGTCTGACCTGGCAGCACGCCAAGCTGGGCATCCTGATGAGCCTTCAGAAGATGGTGGATGCCGGTATCGTTACACTGTAAAAGAAAATGTCCGAAGTCAAGTACGACTTCGGACATTATTTTTGTTCGATCAATTGCAACTTCTCAGCTCTGGTCAGCTGTTTGATGGCGTATTCCCGTTTGAGCGCTGCGGAGTAGCTTTCGCACTGCTCCGAGTACACCACTTCCACAGGGGTGCGACCACGGGTATACTTTGCACCCTTGCCGCTGTTATGTACCTCCGCACGGCGCTGCACATCATCCGTCGAGCCGGTATAGAGCGTACCGTCAGCACAGCGCAGAATGTAAACATACCAATTTTTCATTTCCTTCTGCCGAACCGCCTTCCCAGCACCATGTCCAGCATAAAGAAAGTCACATTGCCCAAAAGCAGCATGACAATGGTCATCACGGTACCCAGCTCACGCCAGTCCTCTGCCAGCTGTGCCATACCGAGGAGGTTGATCAGCAACCAATACATCAGCAGGATCACAATATTGAAATACACCAGTTTCCAAAGCCAGCGCAGCCGAAACTTTTCCAGCTTCTGCCGCACGATGGGATAGTAGCCAAGGAAAACAAACACGGCGGCGGCTTCCTTATCCGGGCTCATCAGCAGGCCCAAGATAGCAACCGCACCGTACCAGGCCCAGGCCACCCGCTTGCCGCAGACTCTACGGACTACCTCCAGAAGCAGGCAGCACATCATCGGGCAGACGAAGGTGGCACTGGGAATCATCCCACCGAAGCTCATGATCACCACTGCCAGGGCTGCCAGCATGCCGCCAAGGGCTATTTCCTTTGCTCCGCTTTTTCTCATGGAACGACCGCCTTTCTTTCCTACCATTATACAGCATCCGCCGAAAAATGCAATGCAATTTTCGTTGACACAAAGCTTCCTGTAAGGTATCATAGAAAGAAAAAGGAGGCATTTTTATGGAGATCACGGTTGGAATGAAGGGCATTGCCGAAACCTGTGTCGAACGGGAGGACACCGCTGCGGAGGTTGGCTCCGGCAGCCTTCTTGTGTATGCCACCCCCTGCATGGTGGCGCTGATGGAGGGCGCTGCCTGCGAAGCCATCGCCGAGGCCATCCCCGAGGGACAGACCACCGTCGGCATCGAGCTGAACATTCAGCATCTTGCCGCCACGCCTGTGGGCATGGAGGTGCGTGCTGAGGCAGAAGTAACCGCTGTGGAGGGCAAGGTCATCACCTTCGAGCTGCACGCATTCGATGAATCCGGCGAGATCGGCAAGGGCACCCACAAGCGCTGCGTCGTCAACGCCCAGAAGTTCCTGGAGAAAACCTACAGCAAACTGTAAAGAAAAACAGCAGTACGGCATCCGTACTGCTGTTTCTATTTTAGTTTGGATATTGGCTGCGCATATAACTCAGCAAAAAATCGATCCAATCTTCAGACCCAGATGTATTTGCGCTGATCCGCATCACGGTACAAACACCGTGTTTACCGAAATCCGCTTGGGTCATATCCGACAATGTGGACATAGTTAACGTTGCGGTTTCTTCATATGGAATCCAATCGTTGCCCAGCCAGTTACCTTCGTCATCAAAGTTGGACTGATAGTAATCTGTATAGTTAAGCGTAATCACCTGACCATCCACGGCATAGGTACCACGATAGCAATCTCCTCCGCCGCCCATATAATACCAGCCATCTTGCCCACTGTAGCTAAGGGCAATGTAGTCTATCTCGAACGTGCCGTCTGCATGTAGGATCAATCTGCCACCTTCGGAATAATACAGGTCAAATTCCTGGATTTCATGTTCATGGATCTGACCATGGAATATCCAATAGCCGGTATAGAGTCCCTCTGGCAGTGGCATGTCAGGATCGGGTTTGGCTCCACATTGATAGACCTGCTGCTCCTGCCGCGGCACTTGATCACCGCAAACAAAGATGAGCGTCAAAGTTTCGTCAGAGATCACAACCTGGAATGTCTGCTGATAGGATATCTCCTGTTGTATATATTCGTCATAATACTGATAGTGCAGCGTCAGCATATCCTCCTGCAAGGAATATGTACCGTAGGCATCGTCGGCACCCATAGTACCATCCCAGTAACAACCGAACAGGTACAGGTCTGTTTCAAAATCGACCTGCATATGCGCCATGCGACTGGTTGTAAAGGTATCGTCGTCTGCAAAGGTAATGACATCCAGATACAGCGAAAACTGATTAAAGTACACACTGTTCCAACTGCCAAGCAGCTGTTCATGCAGCGAAGGCGGTAGCTGCACACAAACAATGATCTGCACTGTGCCGCCGGGAGCCATCAACGTTCCGGAAGCAGGCTGCTGATCAACGATCCCCAGAATCGTTCCTTCCGGCTGGGTGGTATAGATATTGCCCAGCTCGTCTACGTAGGTAATCTGCAGCTGCATATCATTTTCGGCGGCCCACTGGGCGGCTTTCTCCGGATCACCCATTGTTACAAGGTCCGGAACGCTCCTTTTATTGCTCACCGTTTCCACCTGCGGAGCGCTAGTGGGTTCCTTCTTCTCAGACAAGAGCAAAGCGGCAACCAAAGCCATCAGCAGCAATGCAACGATCAGGACAATCACCAGTACCACGATGCCAGATCTGCGTTTTTTTACAACGGGCTGCGGCGCACTTTCCTCATGGTAGCCGTTACCGACCTTGCCTTTTTTGATCAGGCGTCGCAGACCACTACCCCAGTTGAACTTTTTGGCCAGCAACCAAATGATCAGCGGAATGATCATAAGGAATGTAAAATACATCGCCACAGCGCACAAAGAGTACAAAATACCAGGGTTAGGCTGGAAGTTTCGCTGCTTGATGATCTTACGCATCGACCATGCCATCATAAATAGCGGAAGCGTAAAATATCCCACACCAGGGATACAGCTCAGCAGCAGCCACAGCAGCATCCGGTTGTTCGCTGTGCGAAGGATCAGTTGTTCATCCTCAGGGCTGAAATTATTGTCTGCAAGCCACTGGGCATATTCAGCAGTTGGTCTACTCATAATCCCACTCCTTTGTTAATTTCTAGATTTACTATAGCACGGCAATTTTTAAAAAGCAAGCAAAACAGCAGTACGGTTTCCGTACTGCTGTTATTATTAAATTTCCTGTCTGCCTTCCAGCGCGCGGGAAAGGGTCACTTCATCGGCATATTCCAGCTGGCTGCCAACCGGCACGCCGTAAGCAAGCCGGGTCACCTTGACCTCCATGGGGCGCAGGAGTCTGGAGATATACATTGCAGTGGCCTCACCTTCCGTATCCGGGTTGGTGGCCATAATGACCTCCCGAATGTCACCTGCGCCCACACGCATCAGCAGTTCTCGGATCTTAATATCATCCTGGGTCACATGATTCAAGGGGCTGATAACACCGTGGAGCACATGGTAGGTACCATTGAACTCCCGGCTACGCTCCATGGCAATCACATCCTTCGGTTCTGCCACAACGCAGATGACGGATTTATCACGCATGGGATCATCGCAGATGGGGCAGACTTCCCGGTCTGTCAAATTCTGACAGACGGGACAGGTATGGACCTCATTCTTTGCATGGAGGATGGCATCGGCAAAGCTCTGTGCCTCCTCCAGGGGCAGGCTCAGAACATAAAAGGCAAGGCGCTGCGCGGTCTTGCCACCGATGCCGGGCAGGCGGGCAAACTGATCCGCCAGTTCCTGCAGCGCTGCGGGAAAGTAGTTCATCA
>RHMF01003592.1_pt1 | contig 11223 bp, 7 predicted proteins | sample 5365151 | NCBI WGS metagenome assembly RHMF01 (sample SAMN10266501, study PRJNA497801) | feces metagenome | isolation source: feces | host: Bos taurus | place: China: Prairie of Fairy Mountain | collected 2017-08-14 | reverse complement strand
AAAGTTGAAAATTGAAAGTTGAAAGTTATGATAAGAACTGGGGTATTTGTAGGCAGTTTCGATCCTTTCACGATAGGTCACGACTCCATCGTACGTCGTGCATTGGGATTGTTTGACCGTCTGGTTATTGGAGTTGTAGGTGATCAGGTACATAAGCCTGGCATGGCACCTGCAGAGCAACGGATGCAGGCCATTCAGGCGCTCTATGCCGATGAGCAGAAGGTAGAAGTGAAACCCTACTACGGTTTGGCTGTCGACTTTGCCAAAGCAGAGGGTGCCTACTATATTATAAAAGGTGTACGTTCCGTCAAGGACTTTGAATACGAACGGGAACAGGCAGACATCAATCGTCAGATAAGCGGTATTGAGACGCTCCTACTGTTTGCAGAACCACAATATGCAAGCGTCAGCAGTTCTATGGTCCGTGAGTTGCAACATTTCGGAAGGGATGTCTCTGAATTCCTGCCGAAGAAAAGGTAAAAAAGTTTAAGGGTAAATCATGAAACATATCGTCATCCTCTGCTGTCTCGCCGGACTTGTCTGTGCATGTGGGACCACCAAGAAACAGGTAGAACAGCAACCTGTTGTCAGCATTCAGTTTAGCGCCGATTCCGCCTATCAGTTTTGTGCTGCCCAATGCCAGTTCGGCCCACGTACGATGAATAGTGAGGCTCACGAATTGTGTGGCCAGTGGATTGGACAGAAATTCCTGCAATACGGTTATCAAGTAGACTATCAGAAAGCCGACTTGAAAGGCTATGACGGAACGATTCTCAAAAGCACGAACATCATTGCTCGTCAGTCAATAGCCGACAACAAGCAGCAAACGGGTCGAATTCTCATTTGCGCCCACTGGGACAGTCGTCCATGGGCTGACAACGATCCCGATTCCACCAACTGGTACAAGCCCGTGATGGCTGCAAACGACGGAGCCAGCGGAGTAGCAGTAATGTTAGAACTGGCCCGACTGATTCAGCAGCATGACTCGCTGAATGTGGCTGTCGACTTTGTCTGTTTCGATGCAGAAGACTGGGGTATTCCGCAATGGGATGAAAAGGGTGACGGAACAGACTCATGGGCACTTGGATCACAATACTGGGCCAAAAGCCAACAATCATCAGCTAATAGCCAACAATCCTATCTATACGCTATCCTTTTAGACATGGTTGGTGGGCAGGGAGCCAAATTCTATCAAGAAGTCTATTCGATGCAAAAAGCCAGTCAGATTGTTGAGAAGGTGTGGCGCGCTGCCAGTGCTGCAGGATATGGCAGCTTCTTTCCCATGCAGGAAGGAGGCTATGTCACCGACGATCATGTGTCAGTGAACGATATCGCCCAAATCCCCTGTATTGACATCATCAATCACTACCCAAATTGTCCCCAGGGGTCCTTTGGTCCCACATGGCATACTATCAACGATGACATGCAGCATATCGACAAAAATACGCTGCAAGCCGTCGGACAAACCCTGTTACAGGTGCTGTATAACGAATGATGAGACTACTTCCTTGAAGTACGGTTGATGAACTCCATAATGAGGTCGACAGCATCGTCCTCTGTCAGCTCATCCATCGAAATAACAAGATCGTAGTTACGGGTGTCGTAACGCGATTTATCCGAATATTTCTGGATATAAGTCTCACGGCCAGCATCCACTTCCTGAATAGTGTCAATGGCTGCAGCAGTGGTCATACCCTTTCCCATCAAACGTTCGATGCGTTTGGCCATGGAAGCCTGGATAAAGACATTGAGATGATTCTTCCATTCGCGGAAGATGAGGAATCCGCTACGCCCTGCTACAACACACGACTCTTTCTCGGCAAGTCCTTGTAAGATACGACGTTCCGTCTCAAACATCGCAGCTGTCGTAGGATTGACCTTAAACTCGTCAGGAGCTATCGAATTGAGTAGCTTTTTATAGTAATTATTGAACTCGTCCCACCATGACTCCTTCTCCTGAGCCTTGATACGTTCTATCTCGTCAATGGAGAGGCCGAATTTCTCCGTAAGTCCATCAATCAGGGCCTTGTCATAATATTTTACTTGTAGGCGCTCGGCCAGAATGCGTCCGACGGTATGTCCGCCAGAACCTAATTCACGATTGATCGTGATGACAAATTGCTTATTCTTATCCATAATCATTGATTAATATTCAAAAGAACTGCCCCCCAGGAACTCACGCAACAAGGATGTGGGCGGTATCTGGTCTTCAGGAATGGGCTTGATATAGCGCAGGAACTTCATTAGGCGGTAGGCCTCAGCATACTCCACACAGTTCTCAGGCACTTGCTCCAAAACCGGGATGGCTTGACCACGGATGACAGCCAACTCAAAGAGCATGGCGGTATTGAACATGGCATCAGCATTCTCTTGGAAGGGGAAAATCCAACGGTTCTCACCACGACGCACGGAAGGCCAACGGCGGATGGTCTCTTGTGCCGAAGTTCCCCGATATTTAAAATCGCGGATAATACGTCGCAGCAAGCGGTTGTCAGTAGTGGGGATATAGTTGTGGTTATCAAGCAAGATGGTGGTCAGTGCCGAGGCATAGACACGGAATTTCTGCTCCTCTGGTATTTGTGCCGTCAACTCTGGGTTCAGCGCATGGATACCCTCAACCACAAGTATCTCATTTCCCTTCAGTTTCAACTTCTTTCCACTTGGCTTGCTTTTTCCCTGTTGGAAGTCGTAGCGGGGTAATTCCACTTCCTCACCATTCAACAATGCGTTCATCTGCTCATTAAGCAGGGGGACATTCAGAGCATGCAGATGTTCATAGTCATAATCACCATTCTCGTCACGTGGGGTCTCTTCACGACTCAAGAAATAGTCGTCGAGGGAAATGCCAACAGGCCGGAGACCGTTGACTGCCAACTGAACGGAGAGTCGTTTGCAAGTCGTCGTTTTACCGCTGCTCGACGGGCCTGCTATCAATACCATTTTGACCTTTTTGTGAGCGGCTATTTCATCAGCAATCAGGGCTATCTTCTTCTCCTGCAGCGCCTCACTTACCTGTATCAGTTGGGAGGAATGGCCGTCGCGGATTGCCCTGTTGAGATCTCCCACCGTTCGTAACCCCAGAATGGACTGCCAGCTATGATGTTCCTTAAAAATTTCAAACATCTTGTCCTGACGCACCACCTCACCCAACTTCGAAGGGTCGGCCGTCGTTGGAATACGAAGCAGCATCCCGTCATAATACGGTTCCAATCCAAAGAGATAAAGCTGCGACGTATTAATCAGCATACTTCCATAATAATAATCGGCATAGCCATCAATATCATAATAGGTAGTGTAGAGGGTGCCCAATCCCTCCAACAGATGCACCTTGGAGTACGATTTCGAGTCTTGGAACATCTGAATGGCCTCCTCAGTTGTAGTCTCATGGCGGTGGATAGGAATTGCTGCAGCTATAATTTCCTCCATTCGTTGACGAATACGATCCACGTCATCAACAGTTACAGGACGGTCTAGACGAAGGTCTACATAATAGCCATTGGATACTGGAATATCAATAACCACCGTACAATTTGGAAAAATATCGTGAGCCGCCTTGTTGAGCACGAAAAACAGACTGCGGGTATAGGCACGAAGGGCAGAACTATCATGCATGTCAAGAAACTCTATCTCCTTCGGATTGTAGACACGGTAATGCAATCCCTCCACTTTATTATTGACCCGAGCACTAACCGGTCCATACTCCATTTGAAGCCCTGACTGAGAAAAAATTTCAGAAAGTGTGCTTCCGATGCTGATATTTAAAGTTTTTTTGTTATTTTTGCAACGGATTGGGATTTGATGTTCCATAGCTATCATATTTCAAACGTTTGTATTTGTACAAAGATACGAAGGTTTTTCGAAAAACGAGAACGAATTACGAATTTATAACATAATTATGTCTATTTGGATTATTTTCAAGCTTCTGGGCTCACTCGCTTTGTTGATGTTCGGTATGAAATCCATGAGTGAGGCTTTGCAGAAGATGGCTGGACCACAGTTACGTCACGTTTTGGGCGCCATGACTACCAATCGTTTCACAGGAATGCTGACAGGTACGTTAGTAACTGCCAGCGTACAATCGAGTACGGCAACAACAGTGATGACTGTCTCTTTTGTTAATGCGGGACTGCTGACGCTGGCACAGGCTATTTCGGTGATTATGGGTGCCAATATCGGAACAACACTGACAGCATGGATTATGTCGGCAGGTATGTCATTCGACATCAGCATTGTATCGTATATCGGTTTTTTCCTGGGCATTATCCTTATTTATATGAAGAGACACCGCTACATCGGTGATTTCCTTTTCGGACTGGGACTGTTGCTGTTGGGACTGACCACCCTCCGACTGACAGGTAATGAGATGGATTTGGGACATAATGCATCGGTATTAAGTTTCTTCTCCTCCTTCGACCCCAACTCCTTCCTTACCACGATCATTTTCCTCATCTTAGGTGGTGTGCTGACCTTCTGTGTACAGTCCAGTGCTGCCGTGATGGCTATTACGATGATTCTCTGTTCCAGTGGAGCCCTGCCCATCTATCAAGGTATTGCCCTCGTGATGGGTGAGAATATCGGTACGACTGTCACCTCAAATTTGGCTGCAATGTCAGCCAACACGCAGGCACGTCGTGCGGCTTTGGCCCATATGTTCTTCAACGTGTTTGGAGTCATTTGGATTCTTTTCGTCTTCCGCCCCTTCATCGATATGGTATGTGGGTGGGTAGGCTATGATGTGGAGATGGTTAAAGGAACTGTTTCCAATCAGGTTTTCCTCGCTAATGCCGCTAAACTGACTTTTGTGCTGGCAGCCTTCCATACCACCTTCAACGTTGTCAACACCATGATTCTCATTTGGTTTATCCCACAAATAGAGAAATTCGTCTGTTGGATTATCAAGCCCAAGAAAGTGGATGAGGAAGAGGATTTCCGTCTGCATTTCATTACTGCTGGCTTCATGAAGACTCCCGAGCTTTCCGTCCTGGAGGCCCAGAAGGAGATTCAGGCTTTCTCTGAGCGTATGCAGCGTATGTTCAATATGGTACGTGACCTGCTGACACTAAGTAGCAGTGAAACCGCCAAGAAGAACAACGCCCAGACTGGCGACTTCAACAAGTTGTTTACACGCATCGAGAAATACGAGGGCATCTCCGACAATATGGAACTGGAGATAGCCAAATATCTTGACCAGGTAGGCGATGCTCACCTGAGTGACGATACCAAAGCCAAGATCCGTGCCATGTTGCGTGAGATCTCTGAACTGGAGAGTATTGGTGATGCCAACTATAACATTGCCCGTACCATTGCCCGCAAGTATCAGGGTAAACAAGACCATTTCAGCGAAAAGCAGTATGACCATATCCACCAGATGATGGAGCTCACCGACGAAGCTTTGACACAGATGAATCGTCTGATGACTGGTCGCAAAGACTCCTACGATGTCAACCGCACTTTCAATATCGAGAACGAAATCAACAACTACCGTAACCAGTTGAAGTCGCAGAACATCAATGACGTCAACAACCATGAGTACACCTATGCCGTAGGTACTATCTACATGGATATCGTCAATGAATGCGAGAAGTTGGGCGACTATGTTGTCAACGTCGTTGAGGCTCGTATGGGCACACGCCAAAAAGATTCGTAATTATCTTCAGATAATTGAGGTCGTTTAAAAATTATTAATTAATTTTGCACGCAAATACATCTAAACAGTAAGCAAATGATTAAAAGAGTCGTTCTATTTGCTGCATTCCTGCTATCATCGACCCTAATGATAGCACAGGTTACTACAGCCGGAATTACAGGTATCGTAACAGCTGACAACGAGGAGGCTATCGGTGCTACCATTACTGCCAAACACGTTCCCTCAGGAACGGTCTATCGTGCAGTGACAAATGTCAATGGACGCTACACCATCACGGGTATGCGTATCGGTGGCCCCTACGATGTAGAGATATCCTATATCGGCTTTCAGACGAAGAAGTTCACCGACCTACAACTACAACTTGGACAGAATAATGTCATTGACGCCACTTTGTCGGAAGGCAGCGAGACACTTGCCGAGGTGGTTGTGGTGGCAAAAGCCAATAATACCATGCGCTCCGACCGTTCCGGAGCTGTCACCAATCTCAACGCTGCTGCCATGTCGACCATCCCTACCGTGGGACGTAGCATGACAGACATCATGAAGATGACGCCACAGAGTTCTTCAGCCAGCGGTTTAGCCATTGGAGGTGGTAACTTCCGTCAGTCGAGTGTTACCATCGATGGTGCTTCGTTCAACAACGCCTTCGGACTGGGCTCTTCCCCACTTCCTGGTGGTGGTACTCCCATCTCCCTTGATGCTCTTGATCAGATCACCGTCAGCATCACTCCTTATGACGTGCGTCAGAGTGGTTTCACTGGTGGTGGCATCAACGCCGTCACCAAGAGCGGTACCAATGAGTTCAAGGGCAGTGCTTATACCTATATCACCAGCACTAGTCTGCAGGGCTCCCGTGTGGGAGATGCTACACTGACTGTTGACAACGGACATAACGATACTTACGGACTATCATTTAGCGGTCCTATCATCAAGGACAAACTCTTCTTCTATGTCAATGGCGAGATAGAGGATAATGTGACGGCAGGTCCTGCCGCCCGTGGCGGTAATGGTGGTATACCATACACCGAAACCAACCGTCGTCCACTCTTGTATGAGTTAGACGGCCTTTCCAACTATCTGCAAAACACCTATGGGCTGACGACAGGCCCCTGGCAGGGCTATAACGTCAAGACTCCAGCCTACCGCATCCTGGCCCGTCTCGACTGGAACATCAATGATAAACATAAGTTCCAAGTCCGCTTCACCAAGTCCAACCGTAAGGAGTCACGCAGTGCCTCCGCCTCCCGCACCATCAACAACTCCAATCAGTCAAGTGCCATCTATGGCGGCAATCAGAATAGCTACGGCTCATTGACCTACTATAACATGTCATCACAGTCCAGTCGGTATTATTACGAATACCGCTTCACCTCTGTTGCTGCCGAGCTCAATAGCACTTTCGGTAAGTTCCATAATACCCTGCGTGGCACCTACTCCTTCCAGGATCAGCCACGCTCCAACGACTATGGTATGGCGGTTCCCGTTGTCGAGATTGTCATGGACGACGGACAGGGCCACTACCCCTCTTGGGCACTCACTGGCGATCCTTATACTTTGGGAAACCTCGCACAGACCAAGACTACCGTCATCACCGACGAGGTGAATGCCACCTTGGGTAAGCACAACCTCTTTGCCGGTCTGCAGTATGAGCATAACTTTGCTGCCAACGGCTACTCTCCTGCAGCAGCAGGCTATTACGTCTATGGTGCTACCAAACAACAGGTCGAGCAGCAGCAATGGGCTGATGTCTTCGGTGCCCAGCCACGCCTCTTCGCCATCACCTTCGGCAACAATCCCAGCCGTTCGCAATTCATCTCTGAGATGAAGACCAACCAGTGGTCTTTCTATGTTCAAGACAATATCAGCTGGTCCGACCGCTTCCGCACCTCCGTGGGCTTCCGCATGGAACTGCCCTCTTACCCCTCTCTGACTGAGAACTTCAACCCTGATTTCTATGCGATTGATTTCGGAGGTCGCCATTTCCGCACCGATCAGGTGCCTGCCACCTCCCTCAGTTTCTCACCCCGCGTAGGTTTCAACTGGGACATCACTGGCAATCGCAAGTATATCCTCCGAGGAGGCACCGGTCTCTTTGTCGGACGCATACCGTTCATCTGGCTCATCAATACCGTCGGCAACTCCGGCATGGGACAGACTACCTATGTCGCCACCCCAGCCAATGGTAACATCGCGCCCACTTTCACTACTAATCAGGCAGATATGCTGACGCAAATCAATGCCTCGCAGAGCAATGCCTTCGGAAGTCCCACTGTCCTCAGCAACGACCTCCGCATGCCGAAGACATGGAAGGCCTCTCTCGCCTTCGATGCCAAACTGCCTGGCGATATCGATTTTACATTAGAGGGTATCTTCAACAAGGACATCAACCCCATCATCGTCTCTAATGCCGATATCTATTGGGATGGAACCTCCACCATTGACTTCGGTCATGGAGACGTGCGCCATAAGCTATCCTACTACGATGCAAATCATTCTGCCTACATCTTGGAGAATGCTGGCTCCAAGGCATACTATATGTCCTTGTCAGCACAGCTCCATAAGTCGTTCGATTTCGGTCTTGACCTCTCCGCATCCTATACCCTCTCAAAGGCAAAGTCTTACTCAGAGGGCATTGGCGACCAGGTATCGGCTTCCTATAGCAACTATCGCAACTCAGTGCAGGCCGTCAACGACATGGAGACAGGTTATGCCACCTATGTAGCGCCAAACCGCCTGCTCCTTGCTGCCACCTATAAGCTGAAGGAGAGCAAGAATGTCACCAACACCTTCAGCCTGCTCTATGACGGTTATCAATATGGCTACCTCGGCACCTTCGCTTTCAGCCGCTACAGCTATATCTTCGACAAAAATGTCACCGGTGACCCTACCGCTCCTGGCAACCTTATCTACGTACCTGCCTCACGTGAAGAACTCAACGGATGGGACTTCGCAGATAACGGTAAGGTGAATGGCGAGACCTACACTGCCGATATGCAACGCGACGACTTCTGGGCTTTCATCAATCAGGACGACTATCTCAGCGGTCGCAAAGGACAGTATGCAGAGCGCGGTGGCGCCAAGATGCCCTGGCACCATCAGCTTGACTTCAAGTATATGCGTGAGATGAGCATCAACTGGGGTAAGACCAAGCACACCCTACAGTTGGGCCTCGACATTCTGAATCTGCCTAACTTCCTATGCAAAGACTGGGGACTCTACAAGCAGATCACAGGCAATACCCTGCTGACCTACAAGAACGGGAAGTACACCTACAACCTCGTGAACGGAGAGCGCCATCTCAGCACTTCTCAGAATTTCCTGAATGTGGCCTCCACCTATCAGATTATGTTCACCATCCGCTATCTCTTCAACTAATCCGGTGAGATTTGCCGTTCTAATCGTTAGCTTGCTCTTTCCTGTTTTGCTCCAGGCACAAACTTCAGCAGACTGGGAAGACGCTTTTCACCAATGGATAGATACGGAAGAAGTAGAGTCGGCCTCAACAGCCGACATCTACGACAACCTGTCGGAACTGGCAGCAAATCCCATCAATATCAATCGGGCAACGCGAGAGGAACTGGAACAATTGCCCTTTCTCACGCCTCAGCAAATAGAAGAACTGATGGGCTATATCGCCCGCTATGGGGCGATGCGCTCTGTCGGTGAGCTCCAAATGCTGACCAGTTTGGATGCTGACCGTCGACATCTTTTGCTTTATTTCATCTATATCGGTGAGCCCCAAAAGCCAGACAACAGGCTCCGTCTGGACTCCATTCTTCAACATAGCAAACACCAGATACTCCTCTCAGGGAGAATTCCGCTCTACGAACGGAAAGGAGACCGTAACGGCTATTTAGGTCCAAAATATCGGCACACCCTTCGCTATCAAATGACCTATCACGATCGGGTGAAACTGGGACTGACTGGTGCACAAGACGCTGGAGAGCCCTTCTTCTCAAACAAGAATCGCTGGGGCTACGACCACTATTCCTATTACCTGCAAATGAAAGACCTGGGCTCTGTCAAGAACCTCTGTGTCGGTATGTATCAAGTACAATGGGGCATGGGGCTCGTCATGAATGGCGGCTTCTATTTGGGGAAACTGGCAACCCTGCAATCTATGGGGCGTTCCACCACGATGCTCCGCCCGCACTCCTCGCGCTCTACGCAAGGTTACTTACAAGGAGCTGCTGCCACCATCCAACTCCATAAGAACTGGCAGATTACGGCCTTTGCCTCCTATCGCCCGTTGGATGCTACACTCAATAAAGACAATACAGCCCGCACACTACTTACCAGCAGCTATCACCGCACGCCCATCGAGATGGCCAAGAAAAACAATACACACGAGACCGATTTTGGCGGTAGTATCGGATGGCGCAAAGGCACACTCTATGCCCACGCCAATATGCTCTATACCCACCTTGACCGAAAGCTGAATCCCCAAAAGGAGAATTTCCCGTATCGCCGCTATGCCGCTGAAGGCAACCGTTTCGTCAATGCAAGCATTGACTATGGCTATACCAACGCCCGACTCTCCTTTTCCGGCGAGACGGCCATCCAACAGGACGGAGCCATTGCTACCATCCACCGTTTGGGCTACCGGTTCGGTCACAGCCTCAACTTGATGTTACTCCATCGCTATTACGACAAAAAATATACTGCGCTGCATGCTCAGAGTTTCAGTGAAGGTGGTGACGTACAAAACGAACATGGTGTCTATGTCGGACTGACATGGCAACCCTCTTCCAAACTGAACCTACAATGGTATGCCGACTTTGCCCACTTCTCATGGAAGCGCTACCAGGTCAGCCTACCCAGCGATGCCTTCGATACGATGATTCTTGCGCGTACATTATTTAATAATATATGGAAGTTGGAAGCTCGCTATCGACTTCATGTCCGTCAGAAGGACAATCAAGAGAAGACCTTCCTTCTCAACCGCACAGAGCAAAAGGCACGCCTGCGCCTATGTTGTGATATGCCTTTTGGACTTTCTCTGCTGACACAACTCGATGGCATCTTGGTCAATTTCAAGGGGAAAGAGAAAGGATGGATGCTGTCAGAACAAGCCGTCTATCAATGGCGCAAGTTCCAACTCTCTGGACATATCTGCTATTTCCAAACAGACAGTTACGAGAGTCGCCTCTATCAGTATGAGCGTACCCTGCTCTACAATTACGCTTCGCAGATGCTTTATGGAAAAGGTATCCGATACGCCATGATGGCGCGTGCAGACATTGGCAAGCACTTGATGCTAATAGCCAAGTTAGGCGTTACCAACTACTTTGACCGCAGCAAGATATCGAGTGGATATCAAGAAATCAACGGCTCATCGATGGCAGACGTCGATGTACAAGTTAGATGGAAATTCTGAATGCGAGACACTATGAGAGAGGCAGTCTGACTATGAAGCGCGACCCTCCCGTGTAGTTCTCATCTATCACGAGATCGCCTCCCATCAGCCGCACGACCTTTCTGCAGAGGAAGAGACCCAGTCCCAATCCCTCACTGAAAGCACTCAACTTGGTGAACATGGAAAAAATCCGTTCGCGATCAGCAGGCTGGATGCCCTG
>RHMF01001331.1_pt1 | contig 11231 bp, 10 predicted proteins | sample 5365151 | NCBI WGS metagenome assembly RHMF01 (sample SAMN10266501, study PRJNA497801) | feces metagenome | isolation source: feces | host: Bos taurus | place: China: Prairie of Fairy Mountain | collected 2017-08-14 | reverse complement strand
GCAGGGCTGGGCGCAGGCACCGCGGTTGGAGTCGCGGCCGGTCATGTAGTTGGACAGCAGGCACCGGCCGGAGTAGCTGACGCACATGGCACCGTGGGCAAAGACCTCCATTTCCAACTCCTTGGGGGCCTTGGCGCGGATCTCGCGGATCTCGTCCAGGCTCAGCTCACGGGCCAGGATGACGCGCTTGGCGCCCAGGTCGTGCCAGGCCTTGGCGGACTGGTAGTTGACGATGCTGGCCTGGGTGGAGATGTGGCACTCCACATTGGGCGCATACTGCTTGGCCAGAGACAGCACGCCCACGTCGGCCATGATGATGGCGTCCACCTTCACCTCGTTGAGGTACTCCAGCCACTCGGGCAGGCGGGCGATCTCGTCGTTGCGGGGCATGGTATTGCAGGTGACGTGGACGCGCACATTGTTTTTGCGGCACAGGTCCACGGCGGTTTTCAGCTCCTCGGGGGAGAAGTTTCCGGCGAAGGAGCGCATGCCGAAGGTGTTGCCGGCCAGGTACACGGCGTTGGCACCGTAGGCTACGGCCATCTCCAGGCGTTCCATGTCGCCGGCGGGGGCGAGCAGCTCGATATTTTTCTTTTTCATAGGATAGCGATCCTCCATTCCGCCACGATGGGCAGCACAAATTGAGATGAATTTCCAAGGAAATCCCCCGGACGGCTGCCCGGGGGATGGGGTGTTTGGGATCAGTTGTAGAGATCCTGGCTGTTGAGGAAGTTCTGAAGCTGGCTGTAAGAGCTGAAGTAGTGATGCTTGTTGTCATCGCCCAGGGCATAGTAGAAGTAGCTCTCCTTGGCGGGGTTCATAGCCGCGTTGATGGAGGCCATGCCGGGGTTGGCGATGGGGGCGGGGGGCAGTCCCTTGTGCATGTAGGTGTTATAAGGGGAGTCGATCTGCTTGTCCGCCTCGGTGGGGACATGTCCGCCATTGATATAGGCCAGCGTTGCGTCGATCTGAAGGAAGCCCACAGTACCGGCATTGGGATTGTTCAGGCGGTTGTAGATGACGGAGGCGATGCGGGCACGGTCGCTGCCGTCGGTTTCCTTCTCGATGAGGGAGGCGATGGTCAGCAGTTCACGGATGGTGTAGCCCTTGTTGGCCGCCTGGGTGCGCATGTCGTCGGTAAACAGGGCGTCGAAACGCACCAGCATCTTGTTGATGGCATAGACGGGATCGTGGTTGGTGTAGAACTCGTAGGTGTCGGGGTAGAGGTAGCCCTCAAGACGTCGGTAATCGCCCAGGGGAATGACGTTCTGGAGGAAAGAGAACTTGTAGTCGTACTCGGCGGCGGTCTTCTGCAGGTCCTCCACAGTGGCCACGCCCTTCTCCTCCAGCAGCTGGAAGATCTGGTCCACGGTATAGCCCTCGGGGATGGTGACAGACACCTTGGCGCGGGTGGCGGAGTTTGCGCTGATACCGGAAATCAAGGCACGGTAGTCCATGTCGGTGTTCAGGGTGAAGGTTCCGGAAGAGGCAATCTTTTCCTCGCCGTGGGTGACAGCGGAGAACAGCTTGAACAGAGCCTTGTACTCGATCAGGCCGTTTTCCTTGAGCTTATCCACCACATCATCGTAGCTGTCGGTGGCAGAGATGGTGATGGTGGCCGCGTGGGATTCTTTGTTCAGCGCCAGTACGTCGTTTGCGGCGATCCAGCCCACACAGGCCAGCAGCACCGATACGCCGATGACAAAAATCACGTACAGGGCGGCAAAGCCGATGGATGCGCCGGTGCTGCGCTTGCGGCGGCGCTTTCTGGGACGGGGAGCGGACACCTGGTCCCGGGTGTCAGAATTTTTTCTTTCCTGTGCCATAGGGTCCTCCTAAATTTAATCGCATTCCAGGAACCGGAGACAGGCGGCGGTCATAGAATGGTTCAGAAGGCGCGGGATACCGTGGTGTCCGCGCCAATTGAAATGAGGTGACTGTTTATGTGTTGGGGTAATAATAGTTCCGGGAACGGCTGCTGGTGGATCATTCTGCTGATCATTGTGCTGTGCTGCTGCGGCAGCGGGAACAGCGGTGGCAGCAATTGTTGCTGCTGCTGCAATCATCATCGCGGCGGCAACGACAACTGTGGCTGCGGCTGCAGCGAGGATATCTGCTGCTGACAGGCAGAACGGACGGGCAGAGCGACGCTCTGCCTGTTTTTTTATCAGAAGGTCAGCAGCTGGTGCTCAGTGACGATGATCTGGACAGGCTTGTCGTGATCCTCTGTGGGGATGGTGTCCTGGAGCACTGCCTCGCGGCACATGCCAATGGTGACGCCCTGGAAGTTGGCCAGCCAGCGGTCATAGTGGCCGCCGCCGTAACCCAGACGGAAGCCTCTGCGGTCATAGCACAGAGCGGGCACGATGACCAGATCCACGGCGGACTTGTCCACCAGAGGGCAGTCGATGGTGGGCTCCCAAATGCCGAAGGAAGTGCGGTCCATAGGGCAGTTGGGGGTGTACTGACGAACTTCCATGCCGTAGTCGGAGATGATACGGGGCAGGCAGATGCTCTTGCCGGCCTCCAGCAGTCTGGCCACCAGCTTGCTGGTGTCAGGTTCCAGGCCGGTGATGCCCCAGAACAGGGAGATGGTCTTTGCCTTGGCCATCTCGGGCAGGGCCATCAAAGCATCGAACATGGCCGCGTCACTTTCCTGCATCTTTGCGGAGGGGATGGAAGTCAGTTCCTTTCGGATGCGAACGCGCAGATGGGTCTTTTCAAGAGCGATAGTGGATGCCATGTCGAACCTCCTCAGATTTTTCGGGACTGGTCAGCAGCGCTGCCAGGGTGAAACCGAATTCGTAAGCGGAACCGGCGGCCCGGGCGGTGACAAAGGGTCCGTCCACCACCACGTGGGCGTCAACAGCCTGTGCGCCGGTCAACTCCGGCTCCATGCCGGGATAGCACACTGCTTGGCGCCCCTCCAGCAGGCCCAGTTGGCCCAGAAGGGTGGGGGCGGCACAGATAGCCGCGATGCGGCAGCCGGTGGCGTGTGCCTTCTGAATAAATGCCATGGCGAAGGGATCGGCCTGCATGGACTTCACGCCTCCCATGCCGCCGGGGAGCACCAGAGTGTCCTGGGGCAGGATGTCCACTGCCTTCAGCAGCAGGTCGGTGGAAACTGCGATGCCGTGACCGCCGGTGATCACCGGGGCGTCAAGGCCCACCAGGGCCACCTCAACGCCGGCGCGGCGCAGCAGATCGGCGGGAACAAGGGCTTCCATTTCTTCAAAGCCCTCCGCCAAAAGGATATAAACCATAAAGGAAAACGCTCCTTTTCTATTGTTGCGGTAGGGGATTACTGGGACTCGCCCTTCTTTTTTCCGAACACACGCTGGTTGGCGGCGCGGGTGAGCACCAGGGGGAGACGAGCCATACGGCCGATGCGCTGAGGTTCCTTCTTCAGACGGTAGGCCCACTCCATGCCCATTTTCTGCCAGGCCTCGGGAGCGCGCTCCACATTGCCGGCGAACACGTCCAGTGCGCCGCCCCGGCCGACGGCCCTCTTAGCGCCGGTGAGCATGCCCCACCGGGCGATCCATTTTTCCTGCTTGGGTGCGCCCAGACAGACGAACAACAGGTCAGGCTGAGCGTCGGCTACCTTGCGAACCACTTCCTGCTCATCCTTGAAATAGCCGTCCTGAGTGCCGCACAGCACGATGTTGGGGTGCTTTTCCAGAATGTTCTGACCGGCCTGCTCGGCAACGCCGGGCTTTGCGCCCAGCAGGAACAGTCGTCCGCCGGTCTCGTTGAGGACTTCCAGCATTTTTGCGGCGAAATCGATGCCGGGAACACGGCTCTTCAAAGGTGTGCCCAGGATTTTGGCGGAATAAACCACACCGATGCCGTCGGGCAGTACCAGATCAGCCTGATTGAGAATGGTCTTGAATTCATGGTCGTTTTCGGCGGCCAGGATAAATTCGGGGTTGGGGGTCACAACGTAGTGAAATCCGGTGCCGCTGAGAAGTTCAGCGCCCACCTGAGTGGCCTCCTCCAGTGTGAGATTATCAAACTGGAGGCCTAAAATCTCTGTCTTCAAATCAGTTCCTCCAAGAAGTTATATTGTAAACATGGACTGGGGCAGGTATGCCCCAAAGTCAGGGGATATACATAGATAAAATATTGTATCACGAGCCGGGGAAAAAGTCTATAAAAACAGGAGGATGCCGGAATTTTTCGTGAAGGTATCAAGGAAACAGGATGGCATTCCTGCTGATTTTCGGGAGTTGACGGAAGGGGTGCTTTCCTTCATAATAAACCCAAAAGATGGCGTGGAAGGGGCGTTTATTTTGGATTTTTACGGAACGCTGGGTGCCGCCTGCCGGGAAAAAGAACAGATCCTCGCCCTGTTTCGGGCGGGAATGACCGGTGCGCGGCTGAATCTTTCTCATACGACTCTGGTAGAGTGTGATGACCTTCTGAAGGGGCAGTTCTGGCCTGCCGCGGCGGAACATGGAATCGCCGCGCGGCTGATCGTGGATCTGCAGGGCCCGGAGCTGCGGGTGGGAAAACTGGAATCGCCCGTCCTGCTGGAAGAGAGCAAAACCGTTCTGTTGGGAGAAGGGGGAATCCCTGTCCCACAAGTCGTAGTGGATTCGGCAGGTGAAGGGGATCAGATCTCTCTGGATGACAGCGCCCTTCTCCTTGAAGTGGAGGGACAGCAGACAAAGAGCCTTGTGTGCCGTGTGCTGCGGGGCGGATATCTGGAGAGCCGGAAAAGTCTGACCGTTCTGGGGGTACAGACGGATGCCCCCACCCTGACAGAGGAAGACCGGTATAACCTGTCGCTGGCAAAACAGTACGGCGTGACCGATGTGCTGCAGCCCTTTGTGCGTGGGCGGGAGGACATTCGGGTTCTGCGGGCGGCCCTTGACGAGCTTGGTCTGGAGCATGTACGCATTATGGCCAAAATCGAAAATCAGCAGGGGTTGGACCGCCTGGAGGAAATCGTGGAGGAGGCCGATGTCATATGCATCGCCCGGGGCGATCTGGGGAATAATATCCCCCTGTGGAAGCTTCCCTCTGCCCAGAAGAAAATTGCCCGCTGCTGCCGGGAAAAGAACCGCTCCTTCTTTGTGGTGACCCAGATGCTCTGGTCCATGCAGGAGCGGGCGGTGCCCACCCGTGCGGAAGTGTGTGATATTTACAATGCGGTGCTGGACGGTGCGGATGCCCTGATGCTCACCGGTGAGACCGCGGTGGGCAAATACCCCGCCCAGGCCATGGATTATCTTGTGAAAACCGCGCTGACCGCGGTGGAGGATATGACACTGAAGAGGGAATGAAAGGAAGAGTGTACAGATGAAACGGATTCTGTTTATCAATGCGTGTATGCGGGGGCGGGAACAGTCCCGTACCGACAGTCTGTGCCGTAGTTTTTTGGATCAGTGGAAGAAATTTAACCCGGATGGAGAGATCCGGGAGCGTGATCTGACGGCCGGAGATCTGCCGGTGATGACCGCCGCACTGTCCCAACAGCGGGATAAGGCTGTTGAGGAGAAAAACTGGGATTCTCCCTTGCTGGAGGCAGCACGGGAGGTGGCTGAGGCGGATCGGATCGTCATTGGCGCTCCCTATTGGGATCTGTCCTGTCCTGCAGCCTTGAAGGTCTATCTGGAGTGGGCCAGCACCCTGGGCGTTACCTTCCGGTATGATGAGCAGGGGCAGCTTATTGGCATGAGCAAGGCGGAAAAGCTGCTCTACATCACCACGGGCGGCGGTGTGATCCGGGGTCAGAACTACGGCTTTGACTATGTGAAAGCGCTGGGCGCCATGCTGGGTGTTTCCAACGCCCAGTGCGTGGCGGCGGAACTGCTGGACGTTGTGGGCGGTCCGGGGGAAGAGAACCTGGAGCGTGCCCGGGCGGAACTGGAAAAACTGGCGGAGCATTGGTGATATTTCATCTGGAACCGGGTGCGTACAGCACCCGGTTTTTCTTGCCTGAGGGGGCGGGAACTGCTATACTGAAGAGCGAACCAATGAAAACAGCGTCCCGGCAGGGACGAGCTGGAGGAATCTCTATGAAACTGATGGTTTTGGATGGAAATTCCATTGTAAACCGTGCTTTTTATGGCGTCAGTCAGAATCTGACCACCCGATCCGGTCAGCCCACCAACGCCATTTTTGGCTTTATCAATATTTTGAATAAGCTGCTGGACGATGGGGCGCCCGACGCCCTGTGCGTCACCTTTGACCGGAAGGCCCCTACCTTCCGCCATCTGGCTTACGAAGGGTACAAGGCCACCCGCAAGGGAATGCCGGAGGAACTGGCCAGTCAGATGCCCATTTTGAAACAGGTTCTGGCCGCCATGAATATTCCTATGTACGAAATGGACGGCTGGGAGGCGGACGACCTTCTGGGTACCATCGCCCGCCTGGACAGTGAAGCGGGGTGGGAGACCGTTGTGGTCACGGGTGACAAGGACTCCCTGCAGCTTGTCACCGAAAAGACCACCGTCAAGCTGGTGTCCACCCGCATGGGCCGCACTACCACCCGGGACATGACCCCTGATGCTTTCCGGGAGGAGTACGGCTTTGATCCTGTTCATATCATTGACCTGAAGGCTCTGATGGGCGATACCTCGGACAATATTCCCGGTGTGAAGGGTGTGGGCGAAAAGACCGCCATGGCCCTTGTGCAGCGGTACGGTTCCATCGATGCCATGTACGCCGATATGCCCAATGTGGAGATGGCCCCCGGCACCCCTGCCAAACCCGGCGTCATTAAAAAGCTGGACGAAGGCCGTGAGATGGCAAAGCTGTCTTACGACCTGGCAACCATCCGCACCGATGCGCCCATTGACTTTGCTCCCGAGGTCAACAGACGGCAGGAAGTCAACAACAATGCCCTGTATCAGCTGTTTTTGGAACTGGAGTTTGCCAAGCTCATCGACAAGTATCATCTCACCGCCCCCCAGGGGGAAGGGGAGAGCCGCAGCGATGATACCTTTGAGGGGGTGCGGGAAAGTGAAGTGGTCACTGAACGCACCCGCATGGAGCAGCTGCTGAAGCTGTTTCGGGAGAAGGACTTTGTCTGCTGCCTGCCCTTGCCCGATTTGAACGGCGTGTGCGTGGAGTACGGCGGGAAAGCCGCTTTGTTCCTGGCTGATCGGCTGGAGGGGTACAACGAGTTTTTGAAGGCCTTTTTCAGCGGAGACATCACAAAAGTGGGCCATGATATCAAGCCTGTGATGAACGCACTTTTGGCCGAGGGACTGAGTGCTGACGGTTTTGTGTTTGACACCGCGGTGGCGGCCTATATGCTGGCTCCCACCGATGGAAGCTATGATCTGGAAAAACTGGGTCTGACCTATTTTTCCTTCCAGCCCCCCAAGGCGGCGGACTATCTGGCAGAGGGGGCCTTTGGCCCTCTGGCCGATCCTGCCGTTCCTATGAGTGCCTGGATGAGCCATACCGCGCTGATTGCCGCCCTGTACCAACCGCTGTCCCAGCGGCTGAAGGAGCTGGACATGTGGCAGCTTTATCAGCAGGTGGAACTGCCCCTGTGCCGGGTGCTGGCTGAGATGGAGATAGAGGGTTTCCTCATCGACCGGAAGGCTCTGGCAGAATTTGGCGAAGTTCTGGCGGCACGCATCGAAACGGTCCAGAGCGAGATCTATGCTCACGCCGGGGAGAAGTTCAACATCAACTCCACCCAGCAGCTGGGCCGGCTGCTCTTTGATCAGCTGGGTCTGCCTCCGGTGAAAAAGACCAAGACCGGATATTCCACCAATGCGGAGGTGCTGGAGAAACTGCGGGGTCAGCACCCCATCATCGAGCAGATTCTGGAATACCGCCAGCTGACCAAGCTGAAGTCCACCTATGTGGACGGCCTGTCCAAGGTGATTGCCCCCGATGGCCGCATCCATACCTCCTTCCAGAACACTGTCACCGCAACAGGCCGACTGAGCTCCACGGAGCCCAACCTGCAGAACATCCCGGTGCGCACCGAACTGGGGGCACGGCTGCGGGAAATGTTTGTGGCAGGGCCGGGGAAGGTACTGGTGGATGCTGACTACTCTCAGATCGAACTGCGCCTGCTGGCCCACATTGCCGATGACAAGGCTATGATCGACGGTTTCCGCTCCGGCGAGGATATCCACACCATCACCGCCTCTCAGGTGTTCGGTGTGGCGGTGGAAGATGTCACTCCTCTGATGCGCCGCAGCGCCAAGGCGGTCAACTTTGGTATCGTGTACGGCATTTCCCCCTTCTCTTTGTCTCAGGATCTGGGGGTCACGGTGGCCCAGGCCAAGGAATACATGGAGAAGTATTTTGACCACTATTCCGGCGTTCGGGCCTATATGTCCGACGTTATCGTAAAGGCAAAAGAGGATGGCTTTGTGACCACCCTGATGGGACGCCGCCGCTGGGTTCCGGAACTGAAGTCCTCCAACTTCAATACCCGCTCCTTTGGTGAGCGTGTGGCGCTGAACGCCCCCATTCAGGGCACTGCCGCTGACGTCATCAAGCTGGCCATGATCCGGGTGCGGGATCGTTTGAAGAAGGATGGTCTGGAGGGTAAACTTGTCCTTCAGGTCCACGATGAACTGATCGTGGAGTGCCCTCAGCACGAGGCGGAGCAGATTTGCGCCCTTGTGCGGGAGGAGATGGAGGGGGCGGCAAAGTTGTCTGTCACCCTTCTGGCCGAGACCCATGCGGGAAAAGCATGGTCCGATGCGCATTGATTTTCATAGTTTGAGATAAGTGAATCCGCCTCTCTTTACAAGGGAGGCGGATTTGTTATATAATACTATGATAATGCAGACGAAGGAGCATTTTGCATGGAATATATTATTGTGCCTATGGATCGCAGCCACATCGGTCAGATCGCGCAGCTGGAAAAGGCATGTTTTTCTGAACCCTGGAGCGAAGCCTCTCTGGAAGAGGAACTCTATAATCCTCAGGCCAGCTTTATCGTGGCCGAGGACGGCGAGGGCGGCGTGCTGGGCTACGCGGGCCTGCATGTGGTTCTGGACGAGGGTTACATCGCCAATGTGGCCGTGGAAGAGGCTGCCCGCCGTCACGGTGTGGCCGGCGCTCTGCTGGACGTATACTGCCGCTTTGGTCAGGCGCACCTGTCTTTCCTGACCCTGGAGGTGCGGGAATCCAACAAGGCGGCGATTGGCCTGTACCTCAAGCATGGCTTTGAGGAAGTGGCACGCCGCAAGAATTTCTACAGCGATCCCAAGGAAGACGCTATCATCATGACAAGAGAGTTTACCCATGAAACTGAAGAAACTGACTGCGCAGCAACTGAAGGATCTGTATGAGCAGGAGATGAAGAAGGCCTTCCCGCCCGATGAGCTCAAGCCTCTGAAGGCTATGGAGAACCTTCGGGATCAGGGGAAGTACGATGCTCTCGGCCTGTGGGAGGAGGAGCGGCTGCTGGGTTATGCCCTGATGTGGCTGGAACCGGCCTATCCCTTTGCCCTGCTGGACTATCTGGGAACCCTGGACGGTATGCGCAGCAAGGGACTGGGCAGCAAACTGCTGGGCCTTCTGCGGGAGTATTATTCCAATTATCGTGGTATTTTCGGTGAGGCGGAAGCGCCGGAAAACGGCGCGCCGGAGGGAGAACCTCTGCGCCGCCGCCGTCTGGCTTTTTATGAGCGCAACGGGTTCCGCTACGGCGGTTATGACTGCGCTTTGTTCGGCGTTCACTATCAGACCCTGATTATGGGCGATGAGGATGTTTCACCTGAGGAACTGATGCGGGCCCATCAGGGAATCTATGGCGGCTATATGCCCCCTCATATTTATCGGCGGTTTATCCAGATACCTCTGCTGCCCGGTGAAGCGGTGAAGCCGGCAGAGGAATGGACGGAAGATTAAGATTTTAAAAGGAGTCTGGGCTTTATGAACATTTTAGCCATTGAATCCTCTTGTGACGAGACTGCCATTGCGGTGGTAAAGGACGGACGCACGGTGCTGTCCAACTGTGTGGCATCTCAGATCGAAATGCATACCATTTATGGCGGCGTGGTGCCTGAGATCGCCTCCCGCAAGCACGTGGAGGCCATTACCGGCCTGTGCGACCAGGCGCTGGAGGACGCGGGAATCACCAAGCAGGACATTGACGCTGTAGCGGTGACTTATGCTCCCGGCCTGATCGGCGCGGTGCTGGTGGGTGTGAACTTTGCCAAGGGTGCCGCCATGGCACTGGACGTGCCTCTGATCCCGGTGCACCATGTCCGCGGCCACATTGCGGCAAACTACATCACCCATCCCGACCTTAAGCCACCCTTTGTGTGTCTGTGCGTGTCCGGCGGCACTACCCTGATCGTGGACGTAAAGTCCTACACCGAGATGGAGATCATGGGCGGCACCCGGGACGACGCGGCGGGCGAGTGTTTTGACAAGGTGGCCCGTGTTCTGGGCATCGGCTACCCCGGCGGCGGCCCCATGGACCGGCTGGCCAAGGAGGGGGATGACAGCCGCTACGAGCTGCCCCGCGCCCATGTGGCGGGGGCCGAGCTGGATATGTCTTTCTCCGGCCTGAAGACTGCCTCCCTCAATCTGATCCACAACAGCCAGCAGAAGGGAGAGGAACTGGATTTGCCCGACTTTGCGGCCAGCTTTGGCCGGGCGGTCAGCGAGAGTCTCGTTCCCCGGGTCATGGAAGCTGCCCGTATGAAAGGCTATGGTCAGATCGCGGTGGCCGGCGGCGTGGCCGCCAACAGCCGCATCCGCGGTGATCTGGAGGCCGCCTGTGCCAAAAGCGGCGATAAGCTGTTCCTGCCTGAACTTCGTTACTGTGGCGACAACGGCGCCATGGTTGGCTGCCAGGGTTATTACGAGTTTTTGGCAGGCAAGCGTGCAGGCCGCGACTTAAACGCTTACGCCACCCGTGACATTTCCCTTGGATAACTCATCTTCCGTCCCGCCCGGATGTCCGGGCGGGACGGATTTGTCTGATAACCCATTGGATACTACAAACAGTTGTAGAAAACGGTCGAACGGTAGGGAAAAACAGACTCGAAACTGTACCGGCGTAAAGTGCAGGGGTGAAAAGGTGAGCGATGCACAGGATAACAGGAGGTTTTCTCAACTTGTTGTGGAAAAATGTGTGGAAAGTGTGTAAAACTTTTTGTAAAGTGTAGGCGGAGTCGGTTTGCTTCTTTGTGGAACAGATCAAAATGTGGACAAATACAGCGGGGATTTTGAAGAGAAAATTGGTTGAAAAAATGATGGGAAAGCCTTGACAATCCGGGGAGAGCATAGTAAAA
>RHMF01001330.1_pt1 | contig 11233 bp, 7 predicted proteins | sample 5365151 | NCBI WGS metagenome assembly RHMF01 (sample SAMN10266501, study PRJNA497801) | feces metagenome | isolation source: feces | host: Bos taurus | place: China: Prairie of Fairy Mountain | collected 2017-08-14 | reverse complement strand
AGCTACTGCAAGAATTGTAAAAAGTTTTTTCATAATTTGTAAGTTTTAATTTGTTGATTTTTAATTGTTTGGGGTTATAGGGGCGAATCAACCCCCTATAACCTATGTGTGCTTAATTAGAACTTAATCTTACCAGCGTACTCACCGTCGATTACCTTAACAGCAGTACCGAAGTTAGCAGCTGTAAGCTTAACGCCGTTGTAAGTACAGTTCTTGAAAGTGATAACCTCACCAGCCTGAATCTCCGAGAAGTCGATCATAAAGCCATCCTCGAATGAGCAGTTTGTCAAAGTTGTAGATGTGTGAGGCTTGAAGTTAGCATACTTACCACACTCAAACTTAACATTGTTGAAAGTAGCATCAGTAGTGTCACCGAATGAAGTCCAACCCTCCAAAGTAGAGTTAGAAACGTTCAAAACAACAGACTCAGTTGCGCTAACGCTAACGTTAAGAGCGTAAGTTACGTTCTTAACAATAACATCGTTCACGTTGTAAACACCACCCTTAGTGTAGAAAAGGCCACGAACAGGCTTATCGTCTGTTGTACGGAAGTTACCACCATCGAGAGTAGCGCTCTGAACGAACTCTACGTTAAGTGCAAGAGCCTCGTTTGCAGGAACCTCAGTGAGGATAACGCTCTCCTCCAACTTAGTCAATGGCTGACCAGCTACAGTACAGTCGATGAATGTAACCTTAGCACCCTCAACAAGGCAGCTCAAGTCGATAACTACGCCAGCACCGAAATCGCAGTTCTTACATACAGTGTTGTTGTAAGGACGGAAGTTGTGGTATGTGCCATCAATGAAGTTAACGTTCTCGAAGTGGTTCAAAGTTGTAGAACCGTATGAGTTCCAACCCTGAAGAGTTGAGTTCAAAACTGTAAGCTTACCAGCGTGGTTAGCGTTGATAGCGTAAGTACAGTTAACGATCTCTACGTTGTCGATAGTAATGTCACCAGAACCGATAGTGTAGATACCACGGATACCGTAATCGCCGTTCTTTACATTATCACCATCAATCTTAACATTGCTGATTGTAGATGGAGCAGTAGCCTCGATGAAACGAGCAGTGTTAGCAATTACATCAACACCAGTAGCTGTCAAAGTGTGACCAGCACCGTCGAATGAACCCTGAAGCTTCATAGTGTGCTCTGAAACAGCGTCAGAAACCAATGTCAAGCCAGAGATGTTCTCTGGAAGAACAGTAGTTACGTTGCCAGCCTCAACCCAGTCCTTAACCTCAACAACGTCGAATACGATAGGCATAAGCTCCTTGCCCTCCTCTGTGAAGTTAGAAGCGTTCAAAGTAGCAGTGAAGTTGTAAGCCTTACCCATCTCAAGAGCTACGCCCTCAACATAAGAAGTCTTTGTACCCTCGTAAGCCAAAACGTTACCCATATACAAAGCAACGTCGAACTTAACCTCGTACTTATAGTCAGCAGAAGCAGGGATAGTAAGACGCTCGTTAGCAGCAACCTGAGTCTCGCTCATAGCAGTCTTAGCGCAAGCATCACCGAATGCGAGCTCTACCTTATCCTGTGTAAGCTGCCAATCGTCGTTGTCCCACCAGTTCTCAACTGCGAGGTTGATAGAACCTGCAAGAGGAGCGTTAACGATACGTACGTTCTTAACGTCGATGTACATATTAGGGTTAGTGAAACCGTTAGTGAAAGTAAACTTAACCTTTGAAAGAAGGTGGCTGAAAGTGAAGTTTACAGTCTTAGGAGTACCCAAAGCTGGAGCCTCCTCAACATTTGCAGCGTAGAGAAGATCCTCAGTACCGTTAGCGTTAACGAAGTCTACGATACCAGCACCAAGCTTGTTAGCAGCCTTTGTGTTAAGAGCCCAGTTACCACCGATAGGAGCCAAAGCAGCGAAGTAGTAAGTGTTACCTGGCATCCAGTAAGCTGTGTTTGTGTAAGTAAAGTTACCCTGTGAACCAGTAACCTCCTCACCCTCGAAAACTGTACCATCAACCTCGTTCATAAAGCCCCATACCTTGAAGCCAGTCAAAGACTCAGTAGTTGTAGATGGATCTACTGCTACATCTGCACGAGTTGCATTCTCTACCCAGTTAGCCTCGAAGCTAATAGCAGTAGGATCCTGAACACGTACAACCTCCTCATTGAAGCAAGCTGTCAAACCAGCAACAGCAAGCAACGCAACGAATAGTTTTTTCATAGTTGTTTGTTTTTAGATAATTAATAAAAAAAATTGTAAAATGTAATAATATTTGGTTTATATATTACCGAAATTGTAACCCCACGCCCCTGGGTGCGCGAACACCCAAGGGTGGGATGTGTTAATTAGTTGATAGCAATAGCCTTAAGGTAAATAGCCTTCGATGAAGTCTGAGTATACTTAAGCTCAATCTTACCGGTGAGAATCTCACCATTGTTAGAGAACTCATACTCCTTTGAAGTTGTAGCAAGGTTCACTGTCTGACCAAGCTTAACGCCACCTACATATACCTCAAGCTTTGCATTTGTGCTGCTTGCGCCAGATGTTGTAATCTTAATAGTCTCAACACCCTCGGTATAATCCTCAGTAGAGATTGTCAAAGTCTTATAAGGCTTGCTGCTTGAACCAAGCTGCTGACCCTTACCGTTCTGGCTATCCCAACCCCAGTAACCACCGTCACCAGCGATAGTCCAGTTAAGAGCGCCAAGAGCCTTTGTGCCATTTGCGCTAAATACAGACTGTGTAAAAGTATAAGAATAAGACTCACCCTTTGCAATAGCATCACCTGGAGCTACATAAGCAGCCTGTGATACTGTGATAGTCTTTGACAAATTGCCACAAGTTACAGTTACAACACCCTCAACCTTCTCAGTAGCAGTGTTCTCTGCTGCAGCAATAGTAATAACGCCATCAGCATAAGACGCTGTGAAATGAGCATTGCTTGATACAACCTCAATATCCTCCTTAACGTTGTAAGCTACAACATTAACACTCTGCTGTGCAGCATCAGCTGAACCGAATACTACGTTATCCTTATCGAATGACCAGAATGCGAGTGTACCTGGCAACAACTCTACGAAAGTAGCATTCTTACCCTGAGGTGCGCCATTGAAAGATGTACGAACAGTCTTGATTACAATATCATCTCCAAGCTTTGCACCTGAAGTAGCCCAATACTGTTGAGCACCCTCTGGGCTGCAAAGACCATAGATGTAAACAGTACCTGTCTCGTCAGTAAGGTCGAAGTTACCGTAGGTAGTATTAGCTACGCTAGTAATAGTACCCTTAAGAGTGTAGATAGTATCATCCTCTTCAGCTGCCAAGAAATCAGCAACTGAAGTGTAAGCTGGACCCTCTGGCTCTGGCTCTGGCTCTGGCTCTGGCTCTGGCTCAACAGTAGCTGGAGTATATACGCTCCAAGTACCACCACCATTATCCCAAGTGCTCTCCTTTACAGTGTAGAGGTTAGTACCATCAGTAGGAACCTTAAGGTCTACAGTCTGGTTCCACTTGTTGCTCCAATTGTTAGCAGCAGCAGTTGGGTTCATACGGCAGAAGATGATATCCTCGAAACCAGCAGGTACTGTTACAGCGTAGATATCTGTCTCACCCTCAACGAGAGTCATATCTACCCAAGTTTCGCCATTACCAAAGAAGTATGCAGCGTAACGTGGGTTATCGTTCTTCCAATTAGCGTTAGGCTTCAAGTAGAGGATAGTGTCAGTAGGCTGAACAGGCTCTACGTAGTTGTCGAAGTAGAGGTCCTCAGTAGCAACACCGCTAAGGTCCTTAGTCTGAGAGCCATTACCATCGTTGAACACAACGTTTACAGTCTTACCTGTAGCCTCTGCTGGGAGCTGGAATACGTAGTAAGTAACGCCATCAACCTCCTCTGTTTCAGTAAGCTCACGACCTGGCCACTCTGAAGCCTCGAGGCCGAGATCCTCACCCTCGTTAGCCCAGATGTGTGCATATACCTTTGCCCACTCTGAAACATTCTCGAAATAGAGCTTGAAACCATCTGCTGGCTGCTCTGGATCTACTGGCTGATCAGGATCCTCAGGAGTCTGAGTACCATTCCAGTTGAAGTCACCCTCAACCCACTCCTCAACAGTGATAACGTCGAACTCGATAGGAAGAAGTGCCTCCTCTGCGAAGTTCTCGTGGTTGATAGTAGCAGTGATGTTGTAGTTCTCACCAATCTCAAATGCATGACCTGTAAGAGTTACAGACTTGTGGCTATCCAAAGCCTTCTCATTACCATACCAAAGCTCGAGGTCGAACTCGATAGTATAAGAACGTGTAGCATCAGCAGAGATTGTCAAACGCTCTCTTGCAGACTCGTCAGATGCGCCAACAGCGATTGGCTCACCACCATTAACGTCACCGAAGTCGAGGACAACAGTTGAATTATCCTGAGTGATATCCCATACGAAGTCCTCACGACGCTCCTTATTCACGTCGATATTACCCTTTGCTGGAGCATCAGAAATCTTGATGTTCTTAACAGCCAAAGAAGAATTGTTGTTTGTGAAGCCGTTAGTGAAGGTAAACTTAATCTTTGACAAGAGGTGCATAAACTGCAACGATACCTTACCATCGTAGTATGGCTCAGTAGCTCGTGTCTCTACGTGCTTTGTAGTGTAAAGAAGGTCTACATCACCGGCGTTGTTAGTGAATGCGATGTTACCCAAACCGTATGTATTCATATCGGTTGTGTTGATAACGATAACGCCCTCGTCAATCTTCTCAACTGGAGATACGGCGTGGAAGAAGTAGTTCTTTGAAGGAACCCACCACTGTGTGTTCTCATAAGACCAGCCATTCTCGCCTCGTGTAACACGCTCAGCATCAAATACAGTACCTGTAGCGGTCTCAATGAAACCCCATACATCGAAATCCTTGATAGTTGCTGTAGTGATACTTGGATCCTCAGCAGTTGCACGTGTCTTAATCTCAATGAACGAGTCTCCAAATGTAATAGCCGAAGGAGCCTTTGTCAAGACAGCCTGCTCGTTATTACAAGCTATCATCGCGAACATTGCAACTATAGCTAGTAGAAGCTTTTTCATAGTTTTAGGTTTTTGGTTAATAATTATTTAGTGTGTTTGTTTATCTCCTTATATATAAATATAGGTATACTACAATGGGAGTGGCACATCCTCGTATGGTCCCCAGTCGTCAACGACAACATCGAAAGCACCAGAACCCTGCATACCCTGCTCCTCGGTAATCTTGATATCCTTAACCACGATAACACCACCGTGCGGCTGCTGCTGCACCTGGTCGGTAACGTCGAACTCGAAGATTACGGTCTTACCGTTACGCATCAACACCTCAAGCGACAAGCCGTGGGTGTACTCCGCACGTGTAGGATAGTTAGGGTGAGGGAATGCTGGAACACCGAATGAGTTAACGATAGCGCGTGCGCCATACTCCGTAACCTCACAGTCGTAGAGCAATGTTGCAGACTCCTCTGAGGTCTCACCAGTGTTCAAAGTTACTGATGCTGCCATACCGCTAAGCGCACCACGTGTCAAAGCGACATACTTCAAACCCTCCGAGAACTCGTAACGAATCTTATAGCTATATACCAATGGCTGAAGTGTTACGTAGACATCCTTAGGCTCAATGGTCTTCACAGCGAGGTAATCCTCGAAGTAGTTTGCATAGAGCATATCTGGAGGTGTCAACGTAGGCTCACCCTCCATAGCATACTGGTTGCCGAGGTATGTAGCACGTGTACGTGTACGTGTTGTAGCACGTGTAGTAACACCATTATCGGTACGCGAGAAGATGATATACTCGGTATCGTTGTTGTAGAACAAGAGGTCGTTATAACCCTCATACAACGATACGATACCTCCGTGAGGCTTGATATTGTGGATGTTATGGTCACCCTCCTCGTTATACGCTACCACACGCAAACCAGATGGATCACCTGGGCGTAGGTCATCGTATGGCAAATAGTCCTCTGGCCACTCTGCCTCCCAATTTGGGCCACCAAAGCACTCCTCCCAATCGTAACGATAGTCTGCTATAACGTTAACGTGATAGCGGTGAGCGTGCGAAATGTGATCGTAACACAAATCCTTGTGCATACAAGACGTGAACGTCGTTGCAAGCGCAAATGATAGGATTAATAGCGGTAAATATCTTTTCATCTTCTTCCTCCTTTATCCTTATTATAGTTATCACAGCCAATAAGCCATACAAGTGATACCTCAAGCTTTGTAGGGCCCAAGTACTGACGACGCTTTGTAGCCTGCCATACGTGGTGACCATCGACTGGCACGTACTCCTCGAAGAGACCCCAGTGGTAACCGAAGCCTACTGCAAAGTCAATATTTAGGCGATAAGAGATTGGCAATGAGTAGCCATACTCGAATGACACGATGTGGTTAGCACGGTCAACGAGGTTACCGCTAGGCATACCCGCCATAATACCCTTACCACCAAGCTGGAAGTCATAAGTAAGAATCTGGTAGTTCACGCCGATGTGATGGCCCTGCAAAGGCTTGATACGTGAAGGCTTACCAAACCACCAACGGATAGATGCGTCAGCACCATAGTAGCGCCAGTAGAGGCTCTTCGCATCCTTACTCCACCACGCGTGTGCGTAGTTTGCAGCGATACTGAAGTTCTTACCAAGATAGAACTCTGCGCCGATGTTTGGCACCAACGCAACGTCGTATAGCATATTGGTCTTAATACCCATATAGAAAGGCTTGCAAGGTGCTGTAGGCTCAACACCCGCCTGGCTCACCTTAACCTCGTGCTGCTCGTCGTAGCACTCCACAACGATAGTTGCCTCACGTGGCTCCTCTGAAGGATTCTCCGCGACAGTGTAGTTGATACCCTCCTCGGTAGGCTCCGCAACTGTAACCCAGTCGGCAGAAGACTTCGCAGCAGGAAGAACACCATCGTCTACATTCTTCTCGCAGGTGATAGTATCCTGACCACCCTCTGGGCCATAGCTCTTATCGCCAGATGTAACTCTCAACACAGGCTTAATACCATCCTGCTCAACAGGAATATTGTAAACCTTACCGTTATACTTCACGGTCAAGGCTGTTGAACGAGGCTCGAGAGAGTCATTTGGAGCAACGGTGAAGAGCACCTTATCCGAGCCAGCAGGCATAGCGATAGGTGTAACCCACTCCACTGGGCTCTCTACTACAGGCTCCTCCTCGTAGCTTGGAACTGTACGTGTAGCAGTTGCAGCGCCATCACCACCTGCAGTTGAGAAACGCTGTGGCTCGTTAGATACCAAGAGCGAAGGCTCAATCTCCCACCAGAACTCGCAACGTGCAGCTGCATAACGCAAGTCTGAGAAGATGTTCTTATAGAGGTAGCGGTAAGGCTTTCCTGCCTGCAAATTTGTAAGAGCAACGAAGCGAGCGTTATCGGTGTTGTCACCCTGAAGAATCTCAAGCACCTCCGCCTTGTATGGAACATTCTCATCCTCCTCTACAAGCTGAGTAAACAACTCCCAATCCACACCCTGCGACTCGAAGCTGTAGCCTACCTCGGCGTTAATCTCCTTGCTAATCCACGCTGCGATAGCCTCGGCACGTTTCTTCGCGATGTGCTCGTTGATAGCCATAGAACCCTCAGGCGAAACACTCGATACAACTCGAATCTGACGGAACAGAGCTGTAGAGTCGCTGTAGTACTTCTGGACCTCATCGGCAAAACCCTTAAGTGTCGCCTTGTTATCCATATAATTCTCGTCGAGGGTAAACACACCCTGACGGAAATAAACCTTCACCGACTTCTGCAACTCGCGGTCAACGATAGTGTTCTGCGCGGTTGACAAAAGTGGCAAAAGTGCCAATACGGACAATGCCAATAAAAATTTCTTCATTACCCCAAAAATATCTAGTAATAAATCACCAACCTTCTATTCTCATTTTTTCTCATTCGAGATAGCCTGTTTGTGATCGAATTTAACATTCAAATAGCGTTACTTCACCCCAAAAGACGGCTTGCGCCACCCATCCACAATTCACAAGTGAGGCACGTTTTTACTCTTAAAAACGGCCTATATTACTGATTATCAGCAACTTAACCCTCAAAACCGGGGGGGGTGATTTTCTGTTTATCAATGCAAATATAATAAAAAGTTCCCTCACTACAAACATTTGCGCAATATTTTTCGACATAATTTTCGCATTATCTGCATACCCTCAAATAACGCCGAAAATAAAGGTAAACATAATGACCATAAAAACAATTCTAACAATGGCCAACAAGAGGAGAAATTCAGAACAACGAGCAACGGGATACATACAAATATATTCTTTTTAGAGCAATTAATAGGCTCTAAAAAAGGGCAAAATTGTAATAAAAAAATGGGACTGACATCCATCAATCCCATTATTTACATAATAAATAGTGACTCTATAAGTCTTACTCCTGGCTATCGAAATTAGTTATTTCATCCACCTCGGCAACTACGAAATTGCTGCCTCCGATGAAGATTACATCCGCAGGGAGTGCCAACTCTCGAGCGCGAGCAACAGCATCCTTAACCACGGCAACACACTCATAATCAAGGCCAAACTCATCGGCAAGTGGAACGATATCCTCCACCTTGCGCGCACGGTCTATGTTTGCCTTCGTAAAGATATAGTGTACCTTCTTTGGCAATAGAGGCATTATCTTATCCAGAGCCTTCTCCTTCGCGAAGCCCATAACGGCAAAGATACGGTCACACTCCAACGCCTCGAGCTGCGCAGCGACAAAGCGCAGACCATCAGCATTATGGCCCGTATCGCAAACCGTATATGGCTCACCTCCAATCACCTGCCAGCGGCCCATAAGTCCTGTATTCTGCGCCGCAGCAAAGAGGCCCTCACGGAAGGCACGGCGCGAGATTGTAAGCGGCGTAGACTCGGCGAGATAGTCCGCAGCGGCACACGCCGTAATGATGTTATGTCGCTGATAATCACCCAAAAGGTCTACATCCAACTCAAAGACACGGCTATCACGTGTACGCTCAACGCTGAAGTGCTGATGCGTATCATCGAAATGCTCAACGCCATTTAATAGAAACTCCTGCTCGGCATAGATAACCCTCGAGTGTAGCTCCTCGGCACGCTGCTCAAAGACCGCATTATACGCCTCCGAAGCCTGACCAATAACCACAGGAACACTCTTCTTAATGATACCCGCCTTCTCGGCTGCAATCTTCTCGATAGTATCGCCAAGGAACTCCGTATGCTCCATACCGATGTTTGTCACAACGCTAAGGATAGGCGTGATAAGGTTCGTAGCATCGAGTCTACCACCGAGGCCCGTCTCAATAACCGCCACCTCGACGTCACTCTGGTCGAAATAGTCGAAGGCCATCGCCGCAGTCATCTCGAAGAACGAGAGGTCCAACTCCTGCATCTTCTCACGATATCTATCTACGAAGTTTACAACCTTCTGCTTTGGCATCATCTCGCCATCTACGCGTATGCGCTCGCGGAAATCTACAAGGTGTGGCGAGGTGAAGAGACCTGTGCGGTAGCCCGCCTCACGAAGAATCGAGGCAAGCATATGCGATACCGAGCCCTTGCCATTAGTACCCGCAACGTGAATCGTATAGTAGTTACGCTGTGGGTTGCCGATATGCTGACAGAAGGCAGCTATACGCTCTAAACCCGGCTTATAAGCATCGCCGCCAACACGCTGGAACGATGGCATCGCCGTATACAGAAATTCGAGTGTCTGTGTATAGTTCATAATGTTTCTTATATGTGTAATGTTATGAGGTACAATATATTACTACTCAACAAGATGGTTGCGTTTGCGGGTGCGGTAGGCTACGTAATAGAGCAGCGACAGCACCGCGATATAGGTTGCAATACGTGCAATCCAGTCGCCATAAAGTGTGTAGAGCGTCTTCTCCTCGCGAAGCTCCAACTCTGCCGTAAGCACCCCCTGCTGGTCCCATAGCAAGCGCTCGCCAACGACCTCGCCCGTAGGAGATATAAAGCCCGAGATACCTGTATTAGCGCTGCGGGCAATAGCACGGCGCGTCTCAATAGCGCGCAGACGCGAGAAGTCGAAGAGGCGTTTATGGCCAGGTGTATTACCCCACCAGCCATCGTTAGAGACGAGAGCCATAACCTCGGCACCCTCGCGTGCAAACCCTGCAAAATAGTCGCCATAGAGTCCCTCGTAGCAAATCGAAGGACCAATTTTCACGCCATCGTTCGTAAAGAGCGTATGCTCCCTACCCCATCCGAGCTGTCCCGACACACCGCCGAGGTCAACCTCGAAGGTGTCGAAGAGGCTCTTCAAAGGCACAGCCTCCACGCCAATCACAAGTTTACCCTTATGGTAGATATCCTCGGTAATGCCCTGGCTATTTACAAGCAGCGCAGAGTTAAACTGGTCATACCAGCCATAACCCTCATAAAAGTGCGCAGTATCGGTAGCCTTTACATCACCATAACGAATCAACGTAGATGCTCCTGTAATTAGCTTTGTATCAGGATGATTCTCGCCTTGAATATACTTAAACATTGGGGCATAATAGTCGAGATTTCGCTCCTCAAGCGAGCCTCCCAAGCGTGGCAAATAGGCAAGTGCCGACTCTGGCATCAGAACAAACGTAGAACTCGCTGGCACCTGCGCCATAAGATCCGCAACATCTTGCGTAGGATCGAACTTACCAGCCTCGAAACGCTCATCTTCGTAGCAAGGCACGTTAGGCTGCACAACACTTATCTGCGTAGTACGCTCCGAAGGGGTATAACTCATTAACAGTATGAGAGATACGACAATAGGCGCAACTACAACAAACGCTGCACGTATCTTCGCAGCCGTAGTTCGTGTGCGTAGAATCTCGAATATCGCGATGTTGGACACCAACACCCACAACGTACCGCCAAAGATTCCCGTATACTCATACCACTGCACAGCCCACACATCACCCGAGAAGCCGTGGCCAAGCAACAACCACGGGAAGGTCATTACGTCGGCCGAGTTATAGGCCCACTCCGTTGCTAACCAAATAGTTACAAAGAGTGTATATGCCAAGGCACGATGTGAGCGCTAGGAAACGTAGTGATAGGTCATCAAGGCGCAAAGGTTGTAGAACGTACCTACGATAGCAGCTGTAATAGGGCCAATAGGCGTTGCAATCCACACCCACCATATCGTTGCGGCACTCCAAAGCAGGAACGCCAGCGCTCCCCAGCCACACATACGCCACCAGTCGCGTGTTGAATCCGAGAGGTTTTCGCTGATAATCAACAATGGCACAAGGGCAACAAGGA
>RHMF01003438.1_pt1 | contig 11240 bp, 8 predicted proteins | sample 5365151 | NCBI WGS metagenome assembly RHMF01 (sample SAMN10266501, study PRJNA497801) | feces metagenome | isolation source: feces | host: Bos taurus | place: China: Prairie of Fairy Mountain | collected 2017-08-14 | reverse complement strand
GCAGAGGCTGCTTGCAGACTATGCCGAGCGTGAGCGGTGAAAAGGAACTTAAGCCTAAAACTACATCTTTTTATTCAACCTCTTAAACTAAAGGAGATGACTAATTTGCTTTTTAGTCATCTCCATCTCAAAAGTTAGTTTTCTGCTAACCCGATTACTTCTTCGACTTGATATACTCATCAATAGCCTTAGCGCCCTTACGGCCAGCGCCCATAGCGAGGATTACGGTGGCAGCGCCTGTAACGGCATCACCGCCCGCAAATACGCCCTCGCGTGAGGTAGCGCCCATCTCTGAGGCCTCGATACAGCCACGGCGGTTGATGTTCAAGCCACTGGTGGTAGAGGCGATAAGGGGGTTAGGCGAGGTGCCAAGAGCCATAATCACAACATCGCAGTCGATGGTGAAGTCCGAGCCAGCCTTCTCCTGGGGCGAACGACGACCCGAAGCATCGGGCTCGCCAAGCTCCATCTCTACGCAGTTGATGCCCTTGACCCAACCATCGTCAGTGCCGAGGATGCGGGTGGGGTTGGTAAGCATACGGAACTCGATGCCCTCCTCCTTGGCGTGGTGTACCTCCTCCTTACGCGCGGGCAACTCAGCCTCGCCACGACGGTAGACGATAACAGCCTCTGCACCAAGACGCTTAGCGGTACGCACAGCATCCATAGCAACATTACCACCGCCCACAACAACGACCTTGCGGCCTACATAGATGGGGGTATCCGACTTCTCACGATTCCAAGCACCCATAAGGTTTACGCGGGTGAGGAACTCATTTGCCGAGAGCACACCGTTGAGGTTCTCGCCCTCGATGCCCATAAAGCGGGGAAGACCGGCGCCCGAGCCAACAAATACTGCATCGTAGCCCTCCTTGTCGAGCAATGCATCGATGGTCATAGTACGGCCAATAACCACATCGGTCTCGAACTTAACGCCGAGGCGCTTAACGGCCTCAATCTCGCGAGCCACAACACGCTCCTTGGGCAGGCGGAACTCAGGAATACCATAGACAAGCACACCGCCCAACTTGTGGAGTGCCTCAAATACATCTACCTCGTAGCCCATCTTTGCAAGGTCAGAAGCACAAGCCAAGCCTGCAGGACCACTACCTACGATGGCTACACGCTTGCCATTCTTCTCGATAACGGGGGCAACCTCCTCGTCGCTATGTGCCAAAGCCCAGTCGCCAACAAAGCGCTCGAGCTTGCCAATAGCCACAGGCTCACCCTTGATGCCCAAGACACACGAGCCCTCGCACTGCGACTCCTGAGGACATACACGGCCACAAATCGAGGGCAAAGAGCTGTCGAGGTGGATAGTGTCGGCAGCGGCACGGATATTACCCTCGGTGAGGTGGTGGATAAAGTCGGGAATATGGATGTTTACGGGGCAGGCAGCAACGCAACGGGGGTTCTTGCAGTTGAGGCAACGGGTAGCCTCCAACAGTGCCTCCTCCTCGTTATAGCCGTAGCATACCTCCTCGAAGTTGGTGGCACGCACCTTGGGGTCTTGTTCGCGTACTGCGACGCGCGGTATCTTATTTGCCATAGCAGTTACATTTATGTTCGTAGTTCTCTGTTGCTGTTCTCTCTTGATTCTTGTACATAGCCTGACGGCGCATAGCCTCGTCGAAGTCTACCTGGTGGCCGTCGAACTCGGGGCCATCAACGCAAGTAAAGAGGGTCTTGCCACCTACCGATACTCGGCAAGCGCCACACATACCTGTGCCATCGACCATCAAGGCGTTGAGCGATACAGTGGTCTGCAACTCCCAAGGCTTGGTCGTAAGGCAGACAAACTTCATCATAATCATAGGACCGATACATACGCACTCGTCGTACTTTCTGCCCTCGCCCTCGACAAGCTCCTTCATAAGACCAGTAACCATACCCTTGTAGCCCTCCGAGCCATCGTCAGTGGCGATATGTACATTGCCCACCTTCTTCATCTCGTCGATGTAGATAAGCATATCCTTGGTCTTGGCGCCGATGATAACATCGCAATCTACGCCATGCGCCTTGAGCCACTTAACCTGAGGATAAACGGGTGCAGTACCCACACCGCCCGCTACGAAGAGGTACTTGCGCTGGCGCAACTCCTCAAGGGGCATATGAACAAACTCCGAAGGACGGCCGAGAGGACCTGCGAAGTCGGCGAGTGAGTCGCCCTCCTCCAAGGCACAAATCTTCTTTGTTGACATACCGATGGTCTGCGTAACGATGGTTACGGTGCCGGCCTCGGTATCGTAGTCGGCGATGGTAAGCGGAATGCGCTCACCATTCTCGTCGCTACGAACGATAACGAACTGACCGGGCTGGGCAGCGCGTGCTACACGCTCGGCGGCAATCTTCATCTCGTAGATGTTCTCCGCCAATTTGCGTTTTTCTACAATCTTAAACATCTTGTTAGTATTAGGTTTATAATTATTTGTTTCTGCTTTTTAAGTTCGGCTTACCACATAGGTATCGCATTTACCCTAATAAGCTTCATTGGCTGAAGCATATCGTTGGTTATGAGCGTTATGCGACCAGTAAACGGCAGGTCGCTATCGCCGATATATGCGGGGTAGAACCTTACCACGATCTCCATTGTCTCGCCTGCCTTTAGCTCCACAGGCTGCTCGACAATGGCGCGTATGGCACTCGACGACGACTCCACCTTGCGGATATAGAGCGACGACCCTCCCTCGTTCACTATCGTAAACGAGCGCTCCAAAAAGTCATTAGTGCGATTTACCTCCCCAAATCTAATAATATTTTTCGGAATAATAGCCCTCGGAGAGGAAATATCGTCGTATAAATCGAAATTATCTACCGCAATGGCCTGTGTCGTTACGATATGCTCGGAGCGAATGCCATCTACCGAGAAGCGAAATTCATCGTTCAAAGTGCCGTAGCGAGTGCTCTCGGCAGATAGACGGTAGCGAACGATGATGTCGCCCGATGCCCCCGCCTCCAACCACTTGGGGTAGGTTACCGTAAGCGCTCCCGACGAGCGAACGGGCGACAGGGCAATGGCGATAGCCTTCTCCGAGGCGTTGATATAGCCGATGCGCTCCTCGATAGCCTTGCCGTGCTCTAAGTATGTGAAGGTGTGGTGGTTGGTCGCAAGGCGTAGACCACCGCCCATATCGAAGGGGTATAGCTCTTCGATGCTCTTGTCGCGTGGTGTAACCTCGCCAACAAGGCTTAGCCGTATGTCGCCATCGTAGTCCGATGTACGCAGATATACCGTGCGGTCGATGCGACCAGGGCGATTTATGGGGTCGAAACGGATATCGAGCGTTGTGCTCTCGCCCGCAGCAATAGGCTTGCGGTCAAATGCCACCGAGGTGCAACCGCACGAGGTGATAACATCGACGATAGCCACCGGCTCCGTGCCACTATTTACCGCCTCGAAGCGGCAGACCACCGAGCCACCATCCTCTCTAATATGGCCATAGTCGCCTATGGTGGAGCTAAACTTCAGGGCACTCTCGCTCTGTTGCGCCTCTCCCCAAAAGGGTAGAAGCGTTGCCCCGAGCGCTGCAACTATATATATAAGGTGGTGTTTCATATTACAAAGATATTGTTTTCGTGCGGTTTTTCGGCGTATTACACATTTTTTTTGAAAATTTTTGCAAAAATATTTGCAGAATAAAAAAAATGCCTTACCTTTGCACCGCAATCGAAAGATAACGGTTCTTTTACAATGCCTAATGCCTGAATAGCTCAGTTGGTTAGAGCACATGACTGTTAATCATGGGGTCCTAGGTTCAAGTCCTTGTTCAGGCGCTAAAGTGCGAGGGATGCACAAAGAGGGTAGCAAACTGCAAAGATGAGGTAAAAGCCGAGTCGAGGATAAGCAGACGATGCGGTCGAGCTTCTTGAAAAAAAGATGACAAGACTCTTAAAAAACTTATCGAAAAATTTGCAGAATAAAAAATAATGCTTACCTTTGCAGTCCCAAGCCTTACAAAACGGGAGCATAGCTCAGCTGGTTCAGAGCATCTGCCTTACAAGCAGAGGGTCAGGGGTTCGAATCCCTTTGCTCCCACTAATAAAACGACAAGCCACTCATCTGAGTGGCTTTGTTGTTTTATGGCATTTGCTTATTGGGCAGCCCACTTTCGAAGCGCGGCGTTGCCCGATGGGGGCAATAGGATTGGATAGGGTGAGATAGGAGTTAATGGTGATAGCGCTGTGCCCTATTAAATCCTATAAAATCGTATAGACTGCGCTAACAACTAAAAACTAAGAAAGGACTAACCAATGTGGGTTAGTCCTTTCATTTTTAGCAAGTTACGCTTACAGGCGAGCCTTGATTGCCTTTGACTCCTCCTCGTAGCCGGGCTTGTCCAAAAGGGCAAACATATTCTTCTTGTATGCCTCAACGCCGGGCTGGTTGAAGGGGTTAACGCCGAGCATATAGCCCGAGATACCGCAGCCCTTCTCGAAGAAGTAGAGCAACTGGCCGATGGTGCGCTCGTCGATGCGCTCAATCTCCAAAATAAGGTTGGGCACGCCACCGTCGATATGTGCAAGGCGCACGCCAAGCTCTGCCATCTTGTTAATCTCTGAGAGGCGCTTGCCGGTGAGGAAGTTAAGACCATCGAGGTTTGCCTCGTCAGCCTCAACCTTAACCTCGTACTTCGAGTTCTTAACCGAGATGATGGTCTCGAACAAGGTGCGCTCGCCCTCCTGGATATACTGACCCATAGAGTGAAGGTCAGCCGTGAGGGTTACGCTTGCAGGGAAGATGCCCTTCAAATCCTTGCCCTCAGACTCGCCATAGAGCTGCTTCCACCACTCTGCAATGTACTGAAGCTTAGGCTCATACGAACCGAGAATCTCGATCTTCTTGCCCGCCTTGTAGAGCTCGTTGCGCACGATAGCATACTGTGCTGCGGGGTTCTGCTCGATAGGTGTAGCCTCCGAAGTAAGGCGCTCCATATCGCGTGCGCCCTCAACGAAAGCGTCAACATCGACACCTGCGACAGCCAAGGGAAGAAGACCTACGGGGGTGAGCACCGAGTAGCGACCACCAACATTATCCTCGATAACGAAGGTGGGGTAGCCCTCCTGTGTTGCAAGGGTCTTGAGAGCACCGCGAGCCTTGTCGGTGATGGCTACGATGCGCTCGGCAGCCTCCTTCTTGCCATAGCGCTTCTCGATCTCTGCCTTGATAAGGCGGAAGGCGATAGCGGGCTCGGTAGTAGTACCCGACTTCGAGATAACGATGGTAGCGATAGAGTAATCCTTAACAGCCTCCATAAGCTCGTAGGTGTAGTCCTCCGAGATGTTCTCGCCAGCGAAGACAACGGTGGGGTTGTCGTGCTTCTTCTTCAACGACTCAAACGAGTTGCTCATGGCCTCCAACACGGCCTTTGCGCCGAGGTACGAGCCGCCGATACCGATGCAGATAACGACCTCTGCCTTCTCGCGAAGTTTCGCTGCAACACGCTTAATCTCAGCGAGTTCCTCTGCGGTGATTGACGAAGGGAGGTTTACCCAGCCGAGGAAGTCGTTACCCTCGCCCTCGCCAGAGTGAAGAAGGGCATTTGCCTTGGCTGCAGCAGCCTGCATATCGTTGGTGATGGTTACGCCAGAGTGTGCGGCGTTAAACTTAATAAGTTCCATAATTCTCCTATTTTTAATTGTTTGACTATTTCAAAATCTTGGTTAGCGCCTGCATAGCATCGCGTGCCGAGGCATTGTTGTAGAGTACCTCCCACACCATATCCGCGATGGGCATATAGATGCTACGACGCATCGAGCTACGACGGATACACTCGGCAGCGTAGTAGCCCTCGGCAACCATCGTCATCTCGTTCAAGGCACTCTTCACGGAGCAACCTTTGCCAAGGAGTGTGCCGAGGCGACGGTTGCGGCTAAGGGGCGAGTAGCAAGTAACGAGCAAGTCGCCCATGTATGCCGAGATATTGATATCGCGACCCTCGATGGGAATAGCCTCGTCGAGGAAGCGCTTCATCTCCGAGGCACAGCCTGCGATAAGCACCGCGAGGAAGTTGTCGCCAAAGCGCAAACCGACGGCCATGCCTACGGCCAAGGCGTAGATATTTTTCATAATCGCTGCACCCTCAACGCCCAAGACATCGTGCGATATTGAGCAGCGGAAAAAGTCGTTTTCGAGTACCGAGCGCACGGTCTCGGCTGTGGTGTTATCCTCCGCAGCAACAGTGAGATACGACAGTCGGCACTGTCCCACCTCCTCGGCGTGCGAAGGGCCTGTTACAACGCACAGATTCTTCATCGGCACATTGTAGTAGCGGTGGATATGCTCCACGATTGTGAGGTAGTCGCCGGGGATGATGCCCTTGACCACCGAGACGACAATCTTGTTAGAAAGGTCGACGGTGAGAGGCTCCAAAAACTTCTTCATATATGCCGAGGGCATCGCCATAATCACAATGTCGGCATCCTCTACCACAGCGTTGATATCCGACGAGGCGGTGAAGTACTCCTTGTCGATATCGCACCAGGGCAAGTATTTCGAATTACGACCTCTTTGCTCCAACGATTGGAGTATCTCTTCGTTCAGAACAAGCCAATTTATATGGTGTCGATTTGTAGTCAGAGTCTTGACTATCGCCGTTGCCCAGCTACCATAACCTACAACAGCGCATTTTGGTGTACGATTCTGCTCCATAGCAAAAAAATTATTCACAAATTTACACAAAAATTCTTAAAACCTTGCAAAATCTCCATATCTTTTTCCTATCTTTGCCGTTGTATATGCGCGCGTATGCGCCCAAATAGTGCTATATGGCTGTGGCAGAGGGTGTTAGTATGAGTGGCGTATGCAACGAATAATTTTTTTTGGAAATAAATAAAACAGAAACAGATATGGGACTTTTTTCACTTACACAGGAGTTGGCTATCGACCTTGGTACTGCCAATACCCTGATTATGCACAACGGCAAGGTTGTCGTTGATGAGCCCTCAATTGTGGCTCTTAATATCAAGACCGGTAATGTTATGGCGATTGGTCATAAGGCGCGCATGATGCACGAGAAGACCAACCCCAACATCCACACTATCCGCCCCTTGAAAGATGGCGTTATCGCCGATTTCGAGGCTACCGAGCTTATGCTCCGTGGTCTTATCAAGAAGGTGAGCGCAACACGCGGTATGTTCGCACCCTCGTTGCGTATGATGATTTGTATCCCTTCGGGCTCTACGAATGTCGAGATTCGTGCCGTGCGTGACTCGGCACAGCATGCTGGTGGTCGCGAGATCTACCTCGTATTCGAGCCTATGGCAGCAGCACTTGGTGCAGGTCTTGATGTCGAGGCTCCTGAGGGTAACCTTATCATCGACATCGGTGGCGGTACCTCGGAGATTGCTTGTATCTCGTTGGGCGGTATCGTATGCTCGGAGTCTATCAATGTTGCGGGTGATGTCTTCACTGCCGATATACAGAACTATATCCGTCAGCAGCACGGCATCAAGATTGGTGAGCGTACTGCCGAGGAGATTAAGTGTGCTATCGGTGCTGCCGTTCCCGAGTTAGAGAACGAGCCCGAGGACTACATATTCACCGGCTCGAACATGCTTACCTCGCAGCCCCAGACCGTAACACTCAACTATAGCGAGATTGCATACGCCCTCGATAAGTCGCTCGTAAAGCTCGACAACGCCTTAATGAAGGTGTTGGAGGAGATGCCCCCCGAGTTGTATAGCGATGTTGTGAAGAATGGTGTATACCTCGCAGGTGGTGGCGCGTTGATTAAGGGTCTCGACAAGCGTCTTTCGAAGAAGTCGGGTCTTCCCGTACACATTGCCGAGGATCCGCTGCGCGCTATTGCACGAGGCACAGGCATTGCCCTCAAGAATATTGGTAACTTCTCGTTCTTGATGGGCGGCGAGAAGTAATTTGGCGTGATAAGGGGTCATCTTCGAAGCTTTGCTTGTCTGAAAAATGCTCATTTACTTCAAGTAAACTCCGCTTTTTCAGCCTGCGACAAATCTTCAAATCTGATACCTTCTAACAACAAATATTTGCCGTTATAAAGGGTCATCTGCGGCATCTGGCTTGTTTGAAAATTCCTCATTTACTTCGAGTAAACTGCGGATTTGCAAACTGCGACCAGCTACCACATCTGACACCCTTCTAACAACAAATTGTGCAAGCCTGAAAGTTTGTATTTAGTGCGTTTTAGGGAGTTTAGGGAAATTAGGGAGTTTAAGGAGTTTAGTGATTGCTAACAACTAAACCCTAACAACTAACAACTAATCTCTAACAACTAAAAACTAAAAACTCTCCTCCCCGTGCATCGACTCATAGAGTTCATAAAGCGAATATATGTGGTGCTGCTCTTCATACTTTTGGAGGGCATAGCACTGATGCAGTATGCCCAGTCGTCGCCATATACCGAGGCTAAGATTCTCTCGCGTACGACAGCGGTGGGAGGTGCTGTGTCGGGTGCTGTGACGGGTGTGGGTCACTTCTTTACCCTCCCCACGGAGAACCGCAAGCTTACGGCACGCATTGCCGAGTTGGAGCAGACCTTGGAGCGTGAGCGAGCCTTGGCGGCTCCCGTTATTGAGAGCGACGAGGTGGCGGCATACTTCGACGATGGCGACCTCAACTACCGCTACTATCCTGCGCGTGTTATCTCGCTTACGACCAACCGCGAGCGCAATTACATCGTAGTAGACCGTGGCGAGGAGGACGGCATCAAGCGCAATATGGGTGTCATCACGCCCAACCGCGAGTTGGTGGGTTATGTGGTATCGGTTGCGGAGCACTACTCGGCAATCATGCCGATACTCAACACCAAGTTCAATATCGGTGGTCGCCTTACGGATAACGGCTACGCTTGTTCGGTGCGTTGGCGTGGCGCCTCGCCCCACTATGCCGAGGCTATCGACATCTCGACATATGCCGAGCCCAAGGCGGGCATGGCCATCGAGGTGAGCTCGGAGCGTCTGCCCTCGGGTGTGCTTATCGGCTATATCGAGGAGGCGGAGCACAATGCGGCACAGACCGCCTATACCGCAAAACTACGCTTGGCAACCAACCTCTCGACGCTGGACAATGTGCTGATAGTCGAGAATGCCCACTATGGCGAGATTGAGACGCTCATCGAGGAGTTGGAGTAGTAGCAAAACTTTGAAACTTAGGCAATGTATAAGCAATTTACATATTTCTGGTTGGCCTTTGCAATCCTTGTCGTGCAGATATTCCTGCTCGACAATATCTCTATTGCGATGTGGCTACGCCCGATGATATTTCCTTTGGTGGTGTTGCTCCTGCCTATGGAGTGGCGCATGGTGTGGACTCTGCTCAGCGCCCTTGCCATAGGTCTTACTATGGACTTGGCATTGGGTGGCTCGGGTTTGTATACCTCGTCATTATTGCCCTTGGCGGTGTTGCGCCCATGGATTATGTATCTCACTACGGGGCGTACCGTCGAGCATGGCGACCAGTCGGCACTCCTCTCGCGTATGCTCACCAAGCAGGTGATGCTCTATGTTGCGGGTGCGATACTTGTTCACCATACGCTATTCTTTATGCTCGAAACACTATCGTTCGCTTCGCCCATGCGACTTGTGGCTACGATACTTTGTAGCACGCTGCTTACGATGGTTGTCTCGGCGCCTATCATTCAACTCTACAAGTCTAAAATCGCATAGCTCATGGCACCAAATAGTGGACTTCAACGCTTCTTCACGCTGCGCTATGTGGTTTTCCTTGTCTTTGTAGTTCTCGCCGGTCGTCTCTTCTATGTGCAGATTATCGACGATAAGTACAAGGATTTGGCCACCTCGAACATTATGCGTCCCGAGGTGGAGTTTCCGATGCGTGGCGAGGTGCTCGACCGCTATGGTGAGTACTTGGTGCGTAGCCGTGTATGCTACGATGTTATGGTCATTGCGCGCAACATCCCCAAGACGGGCTTCGACACCCTGCGCCTTGCCGAAATCTTGGATATCACGCCCGAGCGTTTGGAGCGTCAGCTGAAACGAGCAAAGCAGGCTCCGCGTGCTCCGTTCCTTATCACGGGCTACCTCTCGCAGGAGGCTAAATTGGTATTCGACGAGGGCGAGTTCGACGGCTTCTTCACCCGCTTCCGTACTGCCAGAGAGTACCCACGAAAGGTGGGTGGCAACCTCCTCGGATATGTTAGCGAGGTAACCGAGGAGCAGGTGCGCAAGTGGGAGTATTACTCGTCAGGCGACTATATCGGCGTGGGTGGCGTGGAGTCTGCCTACGAGACAATGTTGCGTGGCGAGAAGGGTGTGAGCTACCGTATCTATGATACGCATGGTGCCGCTATGGGTCCCTACAAAGATGGCGATATGGATATCCTTCCTGTTAAGGGCTTGCAGCTTACCTCGACAATTGACGGCCGTCTGCAGGAGTTCACTGAGGAACTTATGGAGGGCAAGGTGGGTGCTGCGGTGGCTATCGAGCCATCGACAGGCGAAATACTTGTTATGGTGTCGTCGCCAACCTACAACCCCGATCTTATGGTGGGTCGTCAGCGTAACAACAACTATGCGCAGATGTTGCACGACCAGCGCAACCCTCAGTTCAACCGTGCCGTAAAGGCGAAGTATCCTCCGGGCTCGACATTTAAGCTTGTGCAGGGTCTTATCGGCTTGCAGGAGGGTGTGCTACGCCCCACGGATATGCACCCTTGTCATGGCGGTTATAGCTATGGTAGACGCAAGATGAAGTGCCACGACCACCGTTCGCCTATCGACCTAAGAGATGCCGTTGCAACATCGTGCAACGCCTACTTCTGCTATGTCTTCAAGGATATCATCACCAACCCCAAGTTCGAGAATATCGCCGAGGGTGTGAAGACCTGGAACGACTATGTATATAGCTTCGGCTTTGGCCGTAAGCTCGACAGCGACTTTACTGGCGAGGGTAAGGGCTATGTGCCTACCCCTGAGTTTTATGACCGCACCTACAATGGCCGTTGGAATTGGGGCTCGGTTATCTCGTGCGCTATCGGCCAGGGCGAGATGGGCTGTACGCCACTGCAGATGGCCAATCTTGCTGCTATCGTCGCCAACCGTGGCTACTACTATATCCCCCATATCATCAAGCATATCGAGGGTCGAGACTCTATCGACCGCCGCTTCTATGAGCGCCAGTATACGATGGTCGACTCGGTGCATTTTGTGCCTATTGTCGAGGGTATGTGGCGTGGTGTTAATGTGTGGGGTACCTCGGGTGGTGCTCGCCTCGAAGGTTGGGATGTCTGCGGCAAGACGGGCACGGC
>RHMF01001327.1_pt1 | contig 11240 bp, 12 predicted proteins | sample 5365151 | NCBI WGS metagenome assembly RHMF01 (sample SAMN10266501, study PRJNA497801) | feces metagenome | isolation source: feces | host: Bos taurus | place: China: Prairie of Fairy Mountain | collected 2017-08-14 | reverse complement strand
TTGAGGATTTATATACTGCTATCGGACAGTCTGATGTGTATAAATTGCTTGGCGTTGGCGATAGCGCTATAAGAGAAAACTGTTTTGCAAAGCTGGCAGAAATACAATGTGTTGACTACACGGAAATATATAATAAATGGCTTGGTGATACCGATATTCCCGATATGTTCAATCCAAAGATACAGCCTGTTGTTTCTATCGAAATGACAGAAAGTGCAGCACTCCATAAAGGTATGCAGTTGCCTTTACATAAGGCGGACGACCTTTTTAAGCAGTTAGACTATGTATCAGAGAACGGACAAATAGAAAAAACAAGGTTTACTATTGACTATGTTTATAAATGTGAGCTTACTCACTATGAGGGATATTATTATTTCGGTGAAGATACAGGCGGCATTATTAACCATATTGAAAAGTATTTTGAGAAAAATATGGCTGATGAACAGTTGATAGCGTTCTTCAAAGAAAAAGGGCCGGAGGAACTTGAAAAGTTTAATGCAAGAAATGAATACGGCTTAAAAGAATTTGTCCCGTATATGCAGCTTCATAAAAATTTAGCTGAAATGGAAGCGGCAGCAATGACAGTATTGAATGATGATAACGCTTCTATGTCGGATAAGGCGTATGCAAATGCAATTTGTGATTATGTGCATAACAGCAGAACTACATTAAATCTTGCATCGGAAGATTTGAAATTGCCTGACGCTCCGAAAAAAGAGGATTTTATAATGCAGTCTGTTTCAGAACTTGAAGAAACAGCAAAATCCGGCACGCCTATTTCGCTTCTCGACCTGGCAGAGTCGGTTAAGACCGAAAAGGCCATTGAGAAGAAAACAGGCAAAAAGCCCTCTATCAAGAAACAGCTTGAAAAGGACAAGGAAAAGAAAGCTGACGAGCCTAAACCGAAGAAAACAACAAAAAAGAAATCGCAGGATTTGGAGGTATAGTCTATGCAGAAATTTGAGAATGTTGATTTGATAGAAACTTTAAGGCAAATTATGCAGGCTCATACGCAGTATTACAAGCAGGATTTCAAGTATGATATAGGCGCAATTCAAAAGGCTGTTTTGTCTGATAATGCGGAGGACAAAAATATGTTATGGCTCTCTCGCACTCACGGTACACATTGCTTTTATGAAAAAGATGTTTTTATAAAAAACACATCTGCAAATGTAGCATGGAAGCATTGGTTTGAGCAAAAAAGCGACAATCCGATTGCATACGCTCTTGAAATAACATATACCGAGTGTAACAGTGTTTACGGTAATTTGTATCAACTTGACTATGAGCAAAGTGTTTTACAGGTAAAGAAAAATGCGGTTAAGGCGGATAATCAAATTCTGCATTATGAAAATGGCGACGTGGTTATGGATTTCGGCAAGTGGTTTTCTGCTGATGAACATAAATACTACGGCAGATATATTGGTTTAGATTATATCCCGAATGACGCGAAAAAATTAAAAGACACTTTGAAATCGGTACGCAGCGAAAGAAGCAATTACCCTGTCGGAAATATTGAAACACATATTGACGATTTAATAAAATCTGCTGTTGCTAATCGAATTATCAATATGACAGATAAGGAAAAATCAGACCATATAGAGCTTATACATTATCGCTTGGACTACGGCGATACAAGAAATATTACCACATTTGACTATGCTTTGTATGACGCTCTCATACACGCAAAAAAGCCGTCAATCAAAAAGCAGCTTGCAGATAATGCAGCAAAGGACGGTGGCGTTCCGGGTAAGAAAGAAAAAAACAAAAATAATGATTTGGAGGTGTAATTTTATGAGATTTTCAGTTGATGAAACAAAAATTATAAATATGTACGACACATCAGACCGCTTAAAGCTCATAATGGATTTACAACAGGCCTTGCCTCATATCGAAGATGCGGAGCTTACGGAAACTGTTTCTGCTTTGATTTCAAAACTTGTAGGAATGACAGATACAGAATTTAACAGCATAGATTTTTCTGCAGGTGAAGATTCGGAGGTGCTTGATAGTGAGTAAACCGGATAAAAGATATTATAAAATCAACATTCACGGGCAGGAACAGGTTTTCACCAATGTTGAAAAGGTTGATAAAGGCTACATTGCAAACGGTGTTGATAAGGACGGAAAAGCCTATCAGTTTTATCACAGGTTAAGTCAGGAACAAATTGACAGTGCAATTATTTCTAACAGTATGGTATTTGTGGAAAAGCCCACAGATGTAGTATTTCGTTTTTATCTTGTAAATGCTTCCGAGTATGACAATGGCAATAAAGAAACTTCCGGGATATGGCTCGAATTTCCGGCAGATATTAAGCGTATTGAAAATGCTCTTGAAGATATAGGCCTCCCTCCTGATGCGGAACAAGGACAGTATTTTATTGACGAGTGCCAATGTATATTAAAAAGCCTCAATCCGCTTGTAAATGTTCGTACCGATATACACGAACTTGCAAAAACAGCAGAACGTCTTGACACCTTTGACGGCTTTCAAATGATGAAGCTGGACGCAGTAATGCAGACAGCAGCAAAATTTAATAATCTTGCAGAAATCAGAGAGTTTACACATAATGACGACTACTATGTTTTTGAAATGGATAAAGACAATCCGACAGAGCTCGGTTTATATTTTATTTATGATTCGGGAATGTTAGATAGCTTACCCGACCATTACAAAGACGCTATTAACCCAACTGCATTTGCTAATTACATCATTGAAGCAGAGCATGGCGTTTTTACATCAAAAGGATATTTATATCCGTCGGGTGATGAATGGAACTGTAAAGAGCTTCCTTTCTTCCGTCCCAATTCTCTTATTGAGGACGTTGACGACAAGCTGATTGATACAACAGAAATATTTGCTGTTGATTTAGATAGCTTTTTCCGGGAAACAAGCGATGAGTATTCAAATATGTTTGATGATGTCGTCAAAGCTCAAAAGCATATTGCCGATTATATCCGTACCAATAACACAGCGCAGGTAAAACAGATAATTCACGGTATGAAAAAGGAACATCACTTGTCGGAGGACGAAATACAGCCATATCTTGATAGGCTTGATAATTTTGATAAAAACAAAGGCATTGAAAAGGACTACAATTTTATTGCAGTAATAACCAATGCAGAAGATTATCTAAAAGGCGATTTTGAAAGTGTAAAGATTTATCTTCCGACAGATAAAGAAACCGTTTCAAGAGCGTTTGAAGAAATAGGCCTCTTACCTCACGCAGTACAGGGTGAATATATGTTTGACGATTTCCACCTATATAGCGAAAAACTACACTCTGTTATAAAGCCTACTGAAAGTCTTGACGAGCTGAACTACTTTTCAGCTCTTGTTTTTCGTATGGACGACGGAATGTGTGATAGGTTTATGAATGAGATAGAAAAAGATAAAAACATCAAAAATCTTACCGACCTTATAAATCACGCTAATAAAACGCTGGGCTTGGCTGCAAGGTATAACGGCGACAAAAGCACTATTCCGACAGAATACAGGGTTACAATGGAGCCGGCAAGTATAAAGCGTTCCATAAAAAAGCAGCTTGAAGAAAACAAAGGCAAGACTGCTGATGTTCCGGCAACTCCGACAAAAAACAAAAAGAATGATTTGGAGGTTTAATTATGGCAATGTCAACAAACAATTTTCTTGAAAATGAGTTACGAAAAATCTTCGGCAATAATGATATGTTTTCAAATACAAAATATATTTCCGGCGTATGCTACGGTGAGCTTGACAGTGATTTGAAAATAAAATGCCAGATTGACGATAGCGGCGTGAGCAGAAACTATGATGTACTGCGAATAACCGTTATTAACAGAAAAGACGGCGTTGTAGATAAGCACGCAATACAGTTTTTTGATGTTTGGGGCAGGCTTCCTGTTCCGGGAAATCCTAATTTCAAAGAGGGTGTTGCGCCTCATATATGGGCTTACGACGGAAAAACGGAATGGTATGCGGCTGCACCAAAAGAAAGGCATTACGAAATATTGAAAGAAAATGTAAAAAACTATCTTGACATATTCCGTGATAAGTCAATAGAGCTTGAGCCTAAACCGTCAATAAAAAAGCAGCTTTCCGATAATAAAAATATTTCTACTCAAAAGAAATCTGCAAAGAGTAAAAATAACAATTTGGAGGTTTAATTATGGCAAAAGATAATATAAATCAGGATATGGCGTTGGACGACGCTACGGATTTAGCCTTTGATATTGATGTTCATTTAAGGGAACATAGCAGTACATATAATTCAGAGCATACAGAGGTTATGGAAGCACAGGAAAATATCGCTGATGATATTATTTCAGGTAATTTTGATAATGTGAAAGGTCTTCTAACAAGGTATGCTACCCAAAACGAAGATTTCTTCAAAAGGCTTGACGAATACCGGGAAAACTTCTTGCAAGACACGGGGCCGTTTTCTGTGTTGATTTACAACAAAGAGACACAGGCGGAACAATGGTTATCGCTTCCGGCAAAGCCTGAACGCTTTGAAAAGCTCCTTAATGATATTGGGCTTTCAAAAGATGCCTCGCCTGAACAATATGCCGTTTCAGGTTATGTTATTTCATACGGTGATTTGGCTGATTATATCGCAACCGGTGAAAATGTTGACGAACTCAACTATCTTGCGTACCTACTTAAAAATCTCAATTCCGAAGAAATGAAAATCTTTCTTTCTGCTATGGAGGACGAAGCCGATATACATTCCATTGAAAACCTTATAAATCTTGCTCAGAATACCGATTGCTATACTTTGGTTGATAATATGTATGATTGGGACGATTACGGTAAATATGTTATGGAGGAAAACGGAATTGATTTAAGATTACTCTATGATATTGAGGACTACATCAATTTTGAACAGTACGGAAAAGACAAGGCAGAGGAACGAAAGGCTATTATGGTTGATAGTGCCGTTTTGGAGAAAGAACAGGGGCCATATACAACCTACTATGACGGAAACACATCTGAAATTCCTGACTTCTGCAGAATAACACCTATTGAGAATGACGACAACTTTATTGATGATAAGATTAAGCGCAGTATGGAGCTTGCAAACTCTCTTGATAGGTTTTTTGTTGCTCACGATATGGACTATGCCGCAAAATATCCTGACGGAGCTATGGCAATGAAATTGTCGGAAAGCCTTTATAACGGACGCACCGATTATATCAAGGATATGCTTGCGGATTTAGGACAGACAGATGATGATGTTCTTCCTCTTGAACTCAAAGATTATGAGGAAAAATATATCCCTGTTAAGTATTTCATTTATCAGCTTAAATCAGGTGATGATACAAGGGATTTACGATTTGAAAGTTTGGAACGGCTGCATAGCAAAGGAGAATTTGCAGACAAAAACAATTATGACTTGATTTATTCTGCAGCATATTTGCGGTCTGATACATTAGAAAAACTTTTCCAGAGGTTTAATGTGGATATTCCGCAGGATTTCAAAGGCCATAGTTTAAGTGTATCGGATATTGTGGTTATTTCCGGCAAAGGTGAAGAAAAGGCGTATTACTGTGATAGTGTGGGATTTAAGGAAGTGCCTGAATTTCTTGATTATATCAGAATCAGGAGCGCTGTAATAAGTAATTACGAGGGTTATACTGCTCTTGTGGGAACTGATGATAAAGTGTACTTGGGTGCAAATGAAAATTATCACTATATGTTTGACGCGCCTTCATATTACGATAATTCAGATAAATCCGTTATTCATATATCGGATAATCACAAGATGTATTCGTTCCTGTATGGCGACGGTTGGGTAGTTTCTCAACAGCAAATGCTTGAAAACGGAGCTTTCACTACGGAAAATTACGCGGAATTTGCAGAACTGAAAACAGGTGTATTGTCAAGGCTCAAATGCAAAAAGGAAATTACCTTTGCAGGAGAGCCTTTTAATTATCTTGCAAATGCAGAAAAGCATACGGAGCAGAATTTCAATCAGATTGACGGGTTGATAAACAACGAGCCGCCGAAGCCGTCTATCCGGGAACAGATAAAAAATTCTGCCAAAGAACATGGCGAGAAAAAGGAGCCTACAAAAGCACCTCGCAAATCGGAGCTGGAGCTATGAGCAGAATAATATTGCTTTCCCCGAAGCAAAGCAGACGTACAAATGCACTTGTTCGCAAGCTCTGTTGCAACTACGACGGCGGCCATTGTATTTTGCTTGACGACGGCGATCCGTGCGTATGCCCCCAACTTATAACATACTCACATATTATCTGCAAATGGTTTAAGGTTGCCGTATTGCCTGTTGATAAAGATTTGCATATTGAACTGATGAAGCCACCGAACACAAAATTGTGTTCTATATGTGGCAGATATTATATCCCAAACAGTAACAGGTCAAAGTATTGTTCCGATTGCAGAAAAGTCATTACAAGACGGCAAGCAGCGGAACGAAAACAAAAACAGCGTCTTATGTCACGGAATAAAGGTAATTTATTCCCTTAAAATAAGGGGTTTCCGAGAGAAATTCCATAGGGGGTAATACTCTTTATCCAAAACCCTTAAAAAATGCTCTCTAATGCGTGACATAGAACGCAAAAAAACACCGTGATACAGTTCGCTTCATCAGCGGCATGTATCACGGTTATTTTTTTATAGTTTTTTCTTCAAAAGTGGTTTCAGATAGTTTTTCTTAAAATCTCTTGGTGTTCCAAAGAACTCTGTTTCAGATTTGGAAAATGCTTTTGCTTCCGCTTTCAGCGAGAGCAATTCAAACGAACACAATAAATCTGCGACCTGGAATAGCTTATAATCAACGGGCAGCACTTTTCTAAATTCAACATTTGAATAAAATACATTGAAAACAGTTGTAATTATCTTTGTGAGCTCTACTTGTCCGTTGTCATAATAAATTACGATTTCATCAAAAGAGTTGAAAAACTCGGAATTACTGTTTATGGTGTTTGCAAGATTTCTTGACAGCTTTGACGTCATTGCGATTACATCATCACACTCGTTTTTGTCAACATAGGTGCAGATATAATTAAAATCCAGCCTTCTTGCAAAGTTAAACAATGCGTGAAAAATGCGTTTTCTTTCTTCCATAAGCATTGTTTTATATATTTCCTCACGGCGAATAATAGGACCTGTATGTACTGCTTTATAATCAAAATTCAAGTTATGCAAATGACTTTCAAGAGCTTTAATATTTTCAGATATATCCACATCTTGATTATGCAATATCATAGTAACAAGGTAATAAGGGGCGTGCGGTCTTAACGGGCCGAAATCGCCGGACTCGTCAATAAATATACTTAATTTTTTACTCACAATGCACACTCCTTTCCGTGTATATAAAAAGTGGCGGGGAAATTCCCCGCCGTTCGGTGGACCAGGGCTTTTCAGCCAGCCCAAAGAGCAATATTAACATTGCTCTTATATTCTATGGATATTATAACACATTTATTCCCAAAAGTCAATAGATAGACGGTTTTTTTCGCTTTTCCACAAAATTCAAGGATAAAATGTGTTGCATTTGGGTTATATCCCTCTTGCACTATTATTATATACCATTATATCAGATTTTGCAATATCCAATATGTAAATTTTTATCTTGCAGCAACAAATCTAACAGCGGTTAAAGGAATGTAATACAGGGCTACAATCAGCCTCCATATTAAAATTATTCCTCCGATAGCTCCACCGATAAAGAAACTGAATATAAGTGTTGCAAGCATACCATTTAAGCCGAACAGTGGGAACACAATCAGTCTTGTTATTCCGAAAGGTATTCCGCAGAGTATAAACAGTTTTACATAGTCAACCGTTCCGGCGGAGTCGGTGCAGATATTGATAAACATTGAGTAAAGGAATATTGCGAATAATATTGGTATTATTGTTTTGATTATAAAGTCTTTTGTTATCTGTAATTTAGTCATTCGGTTTGCCTCCTTGCTTGTGCTTCAAGTAATAACTTTCTTGCTCTGTTGAAGTATGCGCTGTCTATTGGTGGAATATCCCAATAGCAAAAGTCGCCTTGCATATCCTCTAATGTGAAAGTGGGCTCTACCCATTGTAAGATTTTGATGTAGGATTGCTTTCTTGCTTCCTCATAGGTCAGAGTTCCGTCCCCAACACCCTTAATTAAATCTGCTATGACAATCTGCATTTGTGCCTCTGCTTCCTTGTAAAAGTCGGGGCGCAGGTACATATCCCTTTGCTGATGAATTGCGTTTCGGGCTATTGCCATTAAGTCGCCATATCCATATCCTTGTGCTTGCCCTGAAACTATTGCCTCCCAAACAAGTCTTTTTGCTTTTCCGTTTGCCTCTCCATATCCTAAACCATTTTCAACCTCACAGAGTATAGGGCTGATTAACTTTTCCGTGATTGCTACCTGATTAACCGTAACATGTGGCGGTACGCTCTCACCGGGTATCTCGGCAGCAAGTGCCGTTAAATTCATTGTACCAATGATTGCGGCAGTGATGATTACTTTTGCTATCTTTTTCATATAGACAACCTCCTTAAATTATAATCTGCTTATATAAATTATATCATATAGTTTAGCAGTCGCCCAGCCCTTTGCTACTCTAAAAACGCCGAAATATCGCGGCTCTGCCTGTGAGAAGCGCCCAAAAGAGAATCGACATTCGATTTTATGATGTCAATTTCAGCAGCCTCCGATTTCGCTTTTTTGTATTCTGCATACAAGGTTTCTTTCTCGGATTGGAGCGATTTATAACTCTGTCTTAAATCTTTTATGGGTGGATATTTTGCACCCTTTAATTCTTTTAGTGCTGCCTCAAACAAAATGATTTCTGCTTGGTGCCTTTCTGCGAACTGCTCTTTGTCCTTTGCCTTTTTTCTCTGTTCCATAACAGGCTTAAGCCTTGTATATGTTTCAACATTTTTTATAAGCATTGCAGTTGTGTTTATTTGTCGTTCAAGCTCCTTAACCTTTTCGCTTATGCCGACAAAATCTTTCTGCTTTTGTTTTACGGCCTTTTCCAACTCATCATAAGTTGTGATGTTGTTCTCGGTCAGAAAATTAAGAGTTTTAGCAGCTTGCTTAAGGTTGTTGATTTTAGCCCAATGCTCGTAACCTTTGCTTTCCTGCGCTTTGATACAGTTTTGAATATCTATAATCAGACTTATGCGTTTTCCCTTTACCTTTCCGGCGATCCGTTCCTTTAACGCTTCGACGGTATAATCGGGGCCCAGAGTTTTGGAACGCATATATCGTTCTCTGCCGTCGGTGCAGAATGAAACGTTTTTATTTTGCCTCTTAACCTTGTAGCCCTGCTGTTCCATAAGCAAGAGAAATTCTTCAAAGTCTTTTGATAACGGAATAAGTGCGTCAATGGTATTTTTCAGTTGAGCCTTCCAGCTCTTGCCTTGCTTTGTTGCTGTATGTTCAATATAGCTTTTGCCTTTGCCTTGCGGATTGCGAATAACAGACAAGCCGTATTCCTCACAGAGATTATCACTTGTCCGTCTGATGTTGTAATACTTGGGTGGTGTAGAGTGATAATGATTATAGTCGGTAAAGCTCACGGCGTTATATATGATGTGGTTGTGTATGTGGCCTTTGTCAATGTGTGTTGTCAAAACAAATTCATACTTACCGCCTAAAACTTCTTCCGCAAGTCTCATACCGATTTCGTGAGCTTCCTCCGGTGTGGTTTCTCCGGGCTCAAATGCTTGTATTAAGTGATGTGCGAGATTGGGAGATTTTCGCTTTGCCATATCTCTTGTAAACTTAAATTCCATATCTGCAGTTTCGTAACCACAGCCGAACGAGGACGCAAGCAACTTTTCTTCTGTCTTTTCCGGGTTTAGGATATATTCAAGAGCGAGCTTTAGCGTAGATTTGATAGGATGTATCTTTGTAATTGCCATATTTCATCAAGCCTCGCTTTGATTTCCGCAATATCTTCCTTGTATATGTTTGTCGTAGAATTGACACGCTTTGCAATTTGGTTGATGTTCTTTCCGATAGTCTGGAGCTCCCCGATATATTGCTTTATATTTTTGATGTCCGTATAAATGATATATCCGTCAATCGCCATTTTTCGCATATATGCTCCGAGCTGTGATGTGGGGAGCTGCGCCATTTTCTGCTCAATCAATTTTCTTTCTTCTTCGTTTACCCATATTTTCAGTTGAATGTTTCTCTGTCTGTTCGCCATAAAATCACCTCGCATTTCATCAATAAGGGTTTGGGAATATCCCAAAAATATTTTAAGACTTGGAGCTTTGCGGAAAGCCTTAAAATTAGTCAATGGGTACTCATTGGCTATGCTTGCTATTACCCCATAGAGTTACTTTTATCCCTCTATAACTATTACTCCAAAAATCAATGAAAAGCCAAATATGGCAACAAAAAACCACAAGGCAGAGCTTTGTGGTTTCTATGCTTATGGTAATGTTATGGATTTTTTGTAATCTTTTTTTATATAACCTTTTTCAATGGCAAAGTCTTTTAATTTTTTTGTTATCGCAGGGCCAATACCGCTAATGGAATGTTCTTCAAGATTTTTAATGAAATCATCAACGGTATTTTCTTCTTCTGTATTTGTATTGATAAAATCATATAACTGTTTATCTGTCATTTTTCTTACTTTTACAGCGAAATCGTGTATGTTTTTTCTTCATCAGACATTTTACAACTACGTTTTTTCATTACTTTTGCTCCTTTCTGTAAAGTTATTAAATAAACAAATAGACAATATGCCAATCGCAAACAACACAATATCTAATATAGAGTTTATACCCGGATATACTGCAATCATCGTTGACAATAGAAATCCGAAAGCTGCAAAGTACGCATAGCCGTGAAATTTTGCAAATGCCATATTTACAAGTTTCACGGTTGTAATAAAGAAAATTACCGCACCGAGAGCTATCCAAAAAATACAATATAAATCAAAACCCGTAAAGGCTGTTATGATTTTATCGTATATTCCCATTTGAATAAGAATAAAAGACGAGCTCATTCCGGGAACGATAGAGCCAAGTGCAAGAATACCACCGCCGAGAAGCATCATAAACAGAGAAAATTCCTGAACAGGTATTGCCTGTTCTGTCGCAGATGCTAAAATTACTCCAATAGCAAAGGTTATAAGCATAGGAATTAAGTGCATTATACGAAAGCCTTTTTTAGTAGCCTCTTTAAGAAGCGAGGGAATACTGCCGGCGATAAGTCCCATAAAGAGCCATATAACACTTCTTTCAAAGTTTTCAAGCAAAGGTTTCATTACGACACCGAACGCAA
>RHMF01001785.1_pt1 | contig 11249 bp, 5 predicted proteins | sample 5365151 | NCBI WGS metagenome assembly RHMF01 (sample SAMN10266501, study PRJNA497801) | feces metagenome | isolation source: feces | host: Bos taurus | place: China: Prairie of Fairy Mountain | collected 2017-08-14 | reverse complement strand
GACGAGCTCACATTCGAGCGTGTGATGGATATCCATGACCTCGAGAATCCTCACGGAACAGTGGTTTCAGTAGGTGGACAGATTCCTAACAACCTTGCTCTCCGTCTCGATCAGAATAAGGTGAACATACTCGGAACAAAGGCGACATCGATTGACAAGGCAGAGGACCGTCATAAGTTCTCGTCTATCGTTGATGCCCTCGGAATTGACCAGCCAAAGTGGAAGGAACTTACAAACTTCGATGAGGTTGACCAGTTCATCGAGCAGGTAGGATTCCCGGTTCTCGTACGTCCTTCATACGTGCTTTCAGGTGCGGCTATGAACGTATGCTACAACCATGAGGAGCTTCGCAACTTCCTCGGTCTCGCTGCGGAAGTGTCTGAAAAACATCCGGTTGTAATGTCTGAATTCATGCAGCGCTGCAAGGAGATCGAGTTCGACGCAGTAGCTGACGGCGGTGAGGTGATTGCATATGCGATTTCAGAACATGTGGAGTTCGCCGGAGTACATTCAGGTGACGCTACAATCCAGTTCCCTCCACAGAAGCTGTATGTCGAGACTGTACGCCGTATCAAGAAGATCGCGAAGAAGATCGCTTCTGCCCTTGAGATCACAGGACCATTCAACATCCAGTTCCTTGCAAAGGACAATTACATCAAGGTGATCGAGTGTAACCTCCGTGCTTCACGAAGCTTCCCATTCGTTTCGAAGGTTCTTAAGATCAATATGATCGAGCTTGCAACAAAGGCTATGCTCGGTCTCAAGCCGGCTGCTCCTCGCAAGTCTGCATTCGACCTTGATTATGTAGGTATCAAGTCTTCACAGTTCTCATTCTCGAGACTCCAGCAGGCTGACCCTGTCCTCGGCGTCGACATGCACTCGACAGGTGAGGTAGGATGTCTCGGTGATGACTTCAATGAGGCTCTCCTTAACTCGATGCTTTCTGTAGGATACGAGATTCCAAAGAAGAACATCCTCATCTCTTCTGGAAACGCACTCCAGAAGGCTGACCTTCTCAATGCTTGCCGTCTCCTCCATGAAAGAGGTTACAATATCTATGGAACAGAGGGATCTGCAAAGTATCTCAATGAGAACGGAGTACCAGCAGAGCGTGTCATCTGGCCGACAGAGGCGCAGAATCCTGAACTTGCCGGCAAGTACAAGGCAGCGATGGATATGCTCGCAAACAAGGAGCTTGACCTGGTGATCAACATCCCTAAGAACTTCTCACACAAGGAGCTTACAAACGGTTACTATGTACGCCGTGCAGCAATTGACTTCAACATTCCGCTCATCACGAATGCACGTCTGGCAACAGCCTTCATCCGTGTCCGTGCATTCTGCGCGATGTCTATCGACGATATCCAGATCAAGAGCTGGGATCAGTATTAATAGAATCATATCTAAAAACTGCTCGCGAAATAATCGCGAGCAGTTTCTTTATATAGGCTATCTCCATTTTAACTCGAATCTTGCTTCGTCTGAACTGATTGGAATAGTGTAGATCGATGAAGTGCCTTTAAGTCCGGAGGCCTTGAGCCTCTTACCTTCTGCAGAAAGTGTGCTCCGACATCCGGTATCTTCCACGAAGACCCTTGTGCTGTGGCTGTCGGAAGTGCCGTTTACAATGGTGAATACTGCTTTTCCTGATGAAAGGTCTACTGTAACAGGCTTTTCCGTGCTCCAGTTGTCCCTTTCAAGCCTGATATGGACTCTCGAATCACCGGATATGATCCACATGTCCTGACGGACGCCATCGTCCGGATACAGCTCAAACTGTTTTTTACCGGTAGCATTCATTCTGCCTCCATAATATACCCATCCGAAGACAGGGTCGTTTATCAGCACTGAAGTCGCTGTCCTGGTTATTGCGCACATTCCGAGATCGCCCTCGCCGCAGAATCTCCATGGGCCTCTGTCTTCTTCTGTACCTATCCACGGCTTGCCGAACTTTTCGGATGTATATGCCTGGCCGATAGCGCCGTTCTTCTCCTTTCCAGGATACCAGTATCCATATCCGGATTCCTCGTCACCGACGTTCATGACTCCGTACGGATCCAGGTAGCTTGCGTAGCCGAGTGACAGCCAGTCGGTCGGATCCTCGTCGTATTTCAAGGCATAGTTCAGTACGCCGTATCCGCCCATCCTGGCCATGTAGCTGTGCTCGCTATGGTCGGATGAGCCGAAGAAATCTGAACCGAGGGTGTTCCATTCCGCTTCGAGCACACCTCGGCACGACAGGTTTGCGTAGAACTGCCTGTCCATGAAATCCCAGGTGGCCTTGTCGCTTACATCCGGATGTGAGTACCACACCTTGAAATTGTTGTCATACCAGAGGCTGTCATCGCATTCCATCGGATTTTTCAGCGCATACTCGGCAAGTGCGAACGATGACTCGAAGGCGGTTCTGTCCATTTCATATTCCGAATGGTAAGGATACGGATCGTCATATATGAAATACTTTGCCTTTCTTTCCCAATATCCACGAAGAAGCTCTGCTTTCTCGACCTGTCCCTTGATTTCCAGCTCATTTATGAGTTCAGGGATCAGCAGCTCGTTGTAGCATCCCCATTTGAATGTCTCATAATAATCTCCGTGCAGCTCGGTAGGGTAGAGGAAATAAGCCTTTGCTGTCTGGTATGCTCTTTCAAGATAACCGTCAGCGTCAAGGTAAGTGCATTTCTCCGGATATAAGGTTGCGATGCGATACATATGCCAGTACAGCATTATGACGTGAGGATAATCGAAGCTTCTCCATGCCCTCATAACCTCTGGCCTGAAATCGCTTTGAGTGGCTTTCAGCTCCGGATTTCTGTTGATGTTGTAGTTCGGTGTACCATATATTCCATATGGATATGGCTCCTCCTTGTCGGTCCTCTGCAGGCCTCCCCATACGAAGTTCTCGATGTGGTATTCAAGTGATGCAATCTCCGCGTCGTCTGGGAAGACTTCATTCTTTGATGCCAGGAAAGGAGCCTTTCCAAGCGCAGGGTCGTCGCTGGCAATGAAGTATGTCCTTACCCTGTCATAGATATCCGGCTCCTCCGGAGTCAGAAGCTTTCCGTTCTTCATGTCATATGGACCGTACAGTCCGTCAAACCATTTGCCTGGCTGACGGATCTGCTGTGTCTCGACAAGGAAACGCGCGCGTTCCTTCATCATTGTTTCCGGTGAAAGTATTGAAAAATATTCAAGGTAAGTCTTCCTGTCTCCGTCGTAATGGATAGTGAGCTGGTTCTCTCCAAGCCTGTCAAACTGTACACGGTATCCGTAAATGTCTTCTTTCAGCATGCCGAGAGGCTCGATGCGGGTCTTTTCAGGGAATTCGGCTGTAACGGAGTCGATGGCACTTTGCGTATGCAGGGCAAAGTATCCGTACTGACCTCTAGGAATCGTCATCGCGGGGAGGACATGTATGTCCATCAGTTTGTTGCCATAAATGATATCCCTCATTTCGTCATAGCTGCCGGCATCGTTGAATCTGAAGGAATATCTCACATGGTCACCTTCCTGACCGGCCGGCTGCAGCTTTCCGAAAGTGTGCTCGTTCCGCCATGTGCCCCTGGTCTGTTCTTCTCCTGATTTCCCGGAATGGATATATGCCCTGTATGTACGGTTGTCATAGGCCCAGTATTCCATATGTGTGTCAGGATCTGCAGTCCATATATAATATGGAGCCTGCCCGCCAAAACGGGTATAGTATATGAAAGATGTGTTACCCTTGATGAAGTGATGCTTTGTAAATCTTCTTTCAAACGTCTCTTCTTCAATGATTTCCGGCTCGTCCGGGGTCTGTGTGAATTCGTCTTTTCTGTATGGTCTGTTCCATGGGAATGCCGGAGCTACATCACCGAGGAGAATAGGGAAGCGGGAGTTGTTGCGCAGCTCGATCTCCCATATCACCTCCTCGCCGTCAAGAGAGAATTTCTGCGACATGACAATTGCGTTTCCTATGCCTTTATCTGTATATGTCACGCAGCCGGATGCTTCGTCATAGAACATCTCGCGCCGCTCCGCAGAGATCTTCTGCCACATTCCACCTTCTACCTTGTAGCTTACAAGTACATCTCCGTAGTTTCTGCCGGGAAATACCGGAGATAAGGTATCATGCAGATTTACAATCGATTCGATGCGCTTTTCGCTACACCATATCCTCCAGTTCGGATTCTCGATACTTATCAGATTGTCCTGCGCTTCTGCAGGCATATGGACGGCACTGAACAAGGCTGTCATCAGTATCAATGCGATGGTTTTTCTCATGGCTGAATGAAGTAAATTTGTTTAGATGTGTAAATATACTAATTTTTATGTGTTATACATTAGGCACAGAAATTGACTTTGCTCGTGGCAGTGTATTTTAAATTATTAGTGTTATGAGAAAAGTTATGTTAATTGTCTCAGTTGCGGCCGGACTGGCTGCGATTGCCGGATGCAACAGTAATTATAAACAGGAAAAGCAGGCGATGGACCAGCCTATGCGCCAGGAACGTGAGTTCATGGATGAGGCGATCCGTCAGAGAAGTCCTGACGTTCAGAGGGTTGATGTCATAGACAGCACAGTCGTTTATACCCATATTTACGACGGTATCGTGGATGTGAAGACCTACACGTTTGACGGTGATGTGTGCGTCGGAGCAGAAAGAGTATATACATTCCCTACGCAGATGAGCGCGCTCCGTCACTATCGTGATGCGGTCGAGAAGGCTGAACTTTATGACAACATCGAGCTTTTCAACAATCAGGTGAAGTACAAGCTTAAGGAAGGCCAGCATAAACTTGAGTCAAAAGGTCTTACCAAGGCACAGATGAAAGCAAAGTTCGACAAGCAGATCGATGAGGCGAAGGCGGACATGAAGAGATGCGAAAAGAGGATGGAGCACGGCAGGCATCATGACAAATAAACGATTATCTGCCCATTTAAAGAGCAACAGGCCCGGAAACCATGCGATTTCCGGGCCTGTCGTGTCTCTTTAATTAAAAGTCTGACGCTCCCCGAAGGGATGCACCAGACTCATTTACACACACATCTATTTCAGATTCGATGCAAAGATAAGTGTAATTTTTAAAAATCCAACAAATTGTGAAATAAAGTTATTAACATTTTTATTACATCTCATCCTTGTCCATATTCTGAAGCAGAGCGTCATTTGTGCCCCAGCGTCTCATCCTGTCCTGGAGGAGTTCCATAGCCTCGATACAGTTCATGTCTGCAAGGAATTTACGCATGATCCAGATCCTGTTTGCAAGGGCAGGCGAGTAGAGGAGATCGTCGCGTCTTGTGCTTGACAATGTGACATCGACAGCTGGGAAGATACGCTTGTTTGCAAGTCTTCTGTCGAGCTGAAGCTCCATGTTGCCGGTTCCCTTGAATTCCTCGAAGATCACCTCATCCATCTTTGATCCGGTCTCGGTAAGAGCCGTCGCAAGGATTGTGAGCGAACCTCCGTTCTCGATGTTACGTGCAGCTCCGAAGAATCTCTTTGGCTTATGGAGCGCATTTGCATCGACACCACCGGAAAGAACCTTTCCTGATGCAGGCTGAACTGTGTTGTACGCTCTTGCAAGACGGGTGATAGAGTCAAGAAGGATGACTACGTCATGTCCGCATTCAACCATTCTCTTGGCCTTTTCGATGACCATATTCGCCACTTTCACATGACGTTCTGCCGGCTCATCGAATGTAGATGCCACAACCTCAGCCTTCACGCTTCTGGCCATGTCTGTAACCTCTTCCGGACGCTCGTCGATAAGCAGGACGATCATGTATACTTCAGGGTGGTTGTCTGCAATCGCATTTGCGATTGACTTGAGAAGCATTGTCTTACCGGTCTTTGGCTGTGCCACGATAAGTCCACGCTGACCCTTTCCGATAGGAGTGAACATGTCCACGATACGGCATGACATGTCGTTGTGTCCGTTTCCAAGGAGATTGAATTTCTCTTCAGGGAAGAGAGGGGTAAGGAAGTCAAATGGAATACGGTCACGGATGAATTCCGGTGTGCGGCCGTTGATGAACTTGATCCTTACGAGTGGGAAATATTTGTCTCCGGCCTTTGGCGGACGAATCTCTCCTGTCACTGTATCACCGGTCTTCAGCGCATGCTGCTTGATCTGGTACTGCGATACATATATGTCGTCAGGGGAGTTAAGATAATTATAGTCAGATGATCTGAGGAAGCCATATCCGTCAGGCATGATTTCGAGAACTCCTGTCGCCTCTACAACGCCTTCAAATTCGATCTGCGGCTCCTGTGACTGGCGATTATTGTTGTTGTTCTGCTGATTATTCTGACCGTTCTGATGCTGTTGCTTATTATTATTCTGCGGCTTTTCAGGTCTCTGCTGCTGTGCTGGTGCCTGCTCTTCTTTTACTGGCTTTGCATGTTCCTGAACCTCGGCAGGCTTTTCTGCCTTTACTGGCTCGGCCTGATGCTGCTGACCTTTCTGAATGCGTGCTCTTTTCTGTCTGGTCTGGTTCTGCTGCTGTGGCTTGTCCTCCTTCTTCGGTTCTGCAGGCCTTTCTTCCTTTGTTTCGACTGTAGCCGGCTTTCCCTCTTCGACAGGCTTAACCTCCTGTACCGGCTCTTCAGCCTTTCCGGCATTCTTCGGCTTTCTGCCACGTTTTTTAGGTGCGGCTGCAGGAGCTGGTGTCTCCTCTGCAGCAGGTGCAGGTGCGGCCACTTCTTTGGTCTCTGCAGTTTCCGGAACAGGTTCTGCCTTCACTTCAGGCTCATTCTTCTTTTTAGCCTCCTTGGCAGCTGCGTCCTTTTTGCTAGGACGTCCTCTTTTCGGTTTTTCCGGCTTTTCAGGAGCCTTCAAGGCATTCTGCTTTGCCTCTTCGTCAAGAATTGCATAAACAAGATCGTCCTTTTCCATCTTCTTGTAGCCCTTTACCTTGAGCTCGTCAGCGAGAGTGTGGAGCTGATCGATATCCATTTCCCTCAGGTCAAAAATCTTGTGCATAAAATAGTATTAAGTGTGAGTAATTTCAAAAACAGAATCTCCCGTATAGGGGATAAATAGTAATTGCAAGAACATCCCCTGATAGCGTAGGGATTCACAAAGGTAGCAAAAAAATGCTAATCTGCAACCTGTATCGGCATTTTCATTAGAATGCGCTGTTGTCCCAGTAGCTGCTGCTCTTCTTATACTTCAAAAGGTCTGCCAAAGCTGCTGCATTGGCTGCAATCTGGAATGTCCATGACTCCCACTGACCGTTTGGCACCCATGAAACACGGATGTTGAAGCAATGGAGGTCATATGTCGCGCTGAACTGTGTCGTAGTCATCTTGAGCGCCATGAGGTCGAAACCGGTGGTAAGCTGCATGGCGAGACGAGGGGTCAGCTTAACGTTTCCGCTGACTCCGAGAGTCTGTGTGTGATTGTTGTTTGCAGTCTGCCTGCCGTTTGCCCACTGGTATCCTTTCCTGAAGCTATATGAATAGTTGAAGTTGACTGACCATGGAACGTTCGGGTTCATATAGTACAGCCATCCTCCCGGGATATATTCTCCCGTCACCGGATGGTAATATATTCTGGTATAATGATCTGCAGGATTTCCTCCAGCCTGTGCAGTACCGTCGTTTCCTGCGATCTTTCCGTCACCGGAGAGAGAGTAGGAGAGTGATACACTGGTGGTGTTGAGTCTGAGAAGACCCTGACCTTCGGTAAGTGCGAACTTGTTTATACGCTTTCCGCTCTTGTTCTTCTCGTCCACGAGAATTGCATAAGGGTCGAAATTGGCATTGGCGCTGATACCGAGCTTTCCGAAGATAGAAGTCGACATGGTCACGCCGACATTGCTCATGTTGAACTCTTCAGCAAGGAAGTTATATCCTGTGTTGAAATTGAGCTGGTCGATGAGCTTCACTTTCTTTGTTCCTGTACCGGTAGTGTCAGTCAGGTCTCGCATCTTCGCCTCGAAATTGTTACCGAGGGAGAAGCTCAGGCTGGCTGTCTTTCCTTTGCCCGGAGGAGAACCGGTACCCATACCCTGATAGATGTTGTAATCCTGTGTCTGGACCACTCCGTTCCTGTCTGTATAGGTCAATGTCCTGTATCCGTTGAAATATGTTCCCTTTTCAGGACTGAAAGATGCTGACAGCGAAGGAGATACGACGTGTCGTATGGCCTGGAGCTTCCTGTGCTTTCCGAACTGGAAGAGACCATAGATTCGCGTACTCATTGAAATACTTCCAGAGTAGTTATGCGATGCGCCGAAATGACTGAATGCGCCCCCTTTGACATCTTCGACCTTGCCAGTCTCCGGATTGTACTCCTTCTCCATCTTACGGAAATACCAGTTCATACCGTATGACACGCTAGGGGTGACATTTATGTATTTGAAAGCTGTGAAGTTCGGAAGACCGATCTGGAATGTGTGGGTCATACCGTTCTGGAACTTGTCCCAGAATCCCGGTTTGTTGAACTCTGATGCCTTGAAGCTGATCTTGTTCTGGAATGCCGTACTGTATCCGAGGGAGAACTTCTCGTAGAACTTCTCTTTGCCGACCCTGTTCTTCTTTTTGAACGGATAGAATCTGCTTACGGAGAAGGTCACGTTAGGAAGGGTGAATGTATATGAGCTGTCCTTCGAGTTCTGGTTATGCAGGGCATTGATGGACAGGTTCATCTTTCCGTTCCAGTTCTTTGAGTATGAAATAGAAGATGAGATCTGGTTCTGAAGGGCCTCTGTTACCGATGTCGAGTTGTACTTGCTGTTGGAAGGGCTGGAGAAGTTCACCGATGCGGAGAAGCTTGTTCCAGGTCTTGCCTTGGCGTCCTGGGAGTGCGTCCACCTCACACCGAAGTTTCTCGATTGTCTGAAATCGGAGCTTCCTTTCTCACCCGACTGGTCGTTTGAGAAAGTCAGGGAGAAGTTACCATTGAACTTGTAATTGACCTTGTAACGGGAATTGAAGTCCAATGCCCATGATCCCAAGGTGTAGATGTCGCCGGTCACGGCGATGTCGAAATAATCTCCGATCACGAAATAAAGTCCGGCGTCACGGAGATAGAATCCGCGGGAAGTCTCTTCTCCGAACGACGGGAAAAGGATACCTGTAGCCCTGTCAGGCCTTTTCGGGATGAATCCGAATGGGATGGCTATAGGCAGAGGCACATCCTCGATTACAGGCCATGCTGGACCGAATACCGTCTTCTGCGACGGTTTGGTCATGACTTTTGCGGCGCTGAGATGGAGATAATAATGCGGATGTTCGCAGTCGCAGACCGTATATCGTCCTTTGGTGATGTTGATCGAACGGTCCGGCATCATCTTGATGTTCTTTCCGTGAAGGATACCGTCCTGTTCCTGGGTCACCATGTTCGTGATCCTCGCCTTCATTGTCTCGAAGTTGTAGCGGACCTCTTCCATCTCGTATTTCTTTCCGGCCTGCTCCATCACCGGACGGCCTTTGATGACTCCTGTAGAGTCCTTCGTACCACGGGCGTAAAGAGTCGAGGTCTTGAGGTCATACTCCATGTAATCGGCTGTCAGCTTGAGGTTTCCATATGTGGCGGTGACATCTCCATAGTAATATATGAGCTGCTTTCCATCGCTGAAATCTTCGATGATGGAGTCTTTTGCTGCTGTGAATGCGGGAGCGTCGAGGGAACTTTTCTTGAGCATTTCAAGTGAGTCCCTGCGGAAAATCGAATCCGCCTTTGCGATGGAATCCTTTGCGACCCTTACAGAATCATTATATGCTATGACGGAATCAGGAAGATTTGCTTCAATGGAGTCGGTGAGTGCCTCTGCCCTTTGGGCGGCTCTCAAGGCGCGACGACTCCGTCTGTCCTCCTGCGAAGAAAGCGTGAAAGAACTGATAACCAATAGCATAACCGCTATCAGTCCCAACTTTTCCAACCACGACTTCAATATTCCTTTATTATATAATGACATCAATTATATCCTGATTTTGTAAGTTTTTTGCTATTTTTGCAAAATGCAAATTTAACACTAATTTCAATTATTACCAAATTGAGAATTTCATATGACCCTTAAAGCAAGATATTTATTCCTTATAACAGTACTTCTTTTTGCGGCTGCACCGCTCCAGCATATTTCGGGCCAGACTTCCTCCGGCGACCTTGGTCTCAATACCATCGTCATCGATCCGGGACATGGAGGCAAGGATCCGGGTGCTCCAGGCAAGACGAAGGCGACTGCTGAAAAGCATATTGTCCTGAATATTTCCAAACTGTTCGGCCAGAAGATCAAGGATGCCTATCCTGATGTCAAGGTTGTCTATACCAGAAGTACCGATGTCTTTGTGGAACTCAAGGAAAGGGCTAATATCGCCAAAAGAAACGATGCCGATCTCTTTGTCTCGATCCATTGCAATTCAAACGACAATTCCAGGGCATTCGGTGCTTCGGCGCATATTCTCGGTCCGAAATCCACTAACCCAAAGAACAACAGCGATTATTTCGCAAAGAGCAGGTCGGTGGCACAGAGAGAGAACTCCGTGATGCTTCTTGAGGAAGACTACAAGACTTCATACCAGGACTTCAATCCTGATTCTCCGGAATCTGTGATCGGTCATAGCCTCATGTGGCAGGCAAATTATGACAACAGCCTTCTTTTCGCAGCCGAATATGATGCGCTGATCCATAAGTCTCCATACCGCGAAAGCAGCTACACGGGCATCCATCAGGACGTATTCTACCTTCTGTGGGCTACAAACATGCCTTCTGCATTGCTGGAGCTTGGGTTCATTTCCAATCCTTCAGACTATGCAGTGCTCAGCTCTGCTGACGGTCAGGAAAAGATCGCCCAGAGCCTTTTCGAGGCATTCAGAAACTACAAGAAGAAATTCGATGCCAGCGTGGGAGCTGTCCCTACGGAGGAGGTGACTCCGGTTGTCAGCAATTCAAAGGTGCTTACAGAAGAGGATGACGCCCCATATTACGGGATACAGATCATGGGACTGGCCCGTCTGCTGAAGAATGGTGATCCGGCTTTGAAAGGCCTGGAAGTTCAGGCTGTCAAGGCTGCAGATTCCAATATATATAAATATGTATGCGGCAAGCACGGAAGCAGAGATCTTGCAGAGGAGCGCTTGAGCGTCGTACGTAAGAAGTTCCCGGATGCTTTCGTTGTCAAGGTGACCGGAGACAAAGTGTCAAGAGTAAAATAACAGATATGAAATTCAGTAAAGAGTTCAAGATCGGATTTTTTGTCGTGGCCGTTCTGGTCGTATCGTTTTTCCTGATCAACTATCTGAAAGGAGAGGATATATTCAATA
>RHMF01002963.1_pt1 | contig 11250 bp, 17 predicted proteins | sample 5365151 | NCBI WGS metagenome assembly RHMF01 (sample SAMN10266501, study PRJNA497801) | feces metagenome | isolation source: feces | host: Bos taurus | place: China: Prairie of Fairy Mountain | collected 2017-08-14 | reverse complement strand
TTTTTTCGGTTAAGCCTTCAAATGCCATAGTTTATTCCTCCAAGCCCTGTACCGCGGAAAGGATCTTCTTCGCCAGGGCGGACACAACGGGGTCGTCATTTTGGTGCAGCGCTGTGGCAGCCTCCAAAATCGTATTGGCCGCTTTACGGCTAGCTTGGTCACGGCTTGCGCAGCCGGTCTTGGCCTCCATATTCCGAAGCAGGGCTTCGGCGCGGCTGAGGTTTTCGTGGACACCCTGGCGGCTGATTCCCAGCTCTTCGCCGATCTCGCCCAAGGACAGATCCTGATAATAGCGCATTTCAAAGCATTCTTTCTGCCGGTCGGTCAGCAGATCGCCGTAATAATCATACAGCAGAATCAGATCAATGGCGCTCATAAAACCTCCTGTCAAGCTTTTTTGCTTGATACCTGCGGTAGTATAGCACATAGAAAAGTGCTTGTCAAGCGTTTTTTCTTGACAAGCACAAAAATATGCCCTTTTATTACGGCCACCTGCCATATTCCTTTTTATATGCATTGCAAGCATCGCAGACAAGCATCAGGCAACTGAATTCATCATCCTGTTCCTCCGCCGGCATCAGCTCACACACTGCCTCATTCTTACAAAAAAAGCAACTACCATCATATTTATAGTAGTATGCGCCAAAAGAAAACCCATACATACTGCAATCATTGCAAAGAAAATAATCTTCCCCGCCATTGAGAATTCTATGGATGGGAATGACATACCTATCGCAGCGGGCGCATTGCGGCGACTGCCTGCATCCGGAGAAGCCAAGCAGCACGGAAAGTATCAGCATAATCACTGTAATGCATACAGTCAACTTTTTCATAAGCCTTCATCTCCTATTGTCAACAGCGTTCATCCCGGTCGCATTAGCCAAGCACCAGATACCACCGGGATAATTCCTTTACCTTCACAAATCCCATACGCTCATACAGGCGGAGGGCCCGGGTATTGGCAGAGGCAACCCAGAGTTTCACCGTATCTTCCGTCAGCAGTGTCGCAAGGGCGCGGACCACCGTTTCCCCTGCCCCAGGCTGCACGGCGATAACGGTATCGATAAAATCTCCGGCAGCTTTGCCGATACCAAGAAGCTTACCATCCCTGTGGATAAAGTAGCCGTCACCGGTCTTCAGCAATTCTTTGCCATCGCGGCTATCCATATAGGCCGCATTGGGGATGTCCGCCATACGCTCGTTATAAATATCCAGCCATTTTCCCACCGTTTCCTCCGTCACCGGAAATAGGCAGGCATCGGTTTCGGGAATGCTGGCCTTATCGCATTGCATTGCAACAATGGCGGTGATCAAGGGATACTTTTCTAGATAGGGATCACCGGCAGCATCGATCCACTCCGCGCCGCACATACGGCAAAAGGAGATACACTCCTGAAGAAGCTTTTCCGGTTCCAAGGAGGACTGGATCTTAATATGGGCGCGAGTGCGGTATGGGATTTCCCGCAGAAACAGGCTGGCTACACCATATTCGGTTGTAAACATAGGCATATCGCGCAAGGATTTCACCCCATATCTGTCTTTTTTCTCTATTTTACAGCATCAAATCCCATTTTGCAAGCAGATTGTTCGTATGCGTATTGTGCATAATGACGAAACATCCACCCATATCGCCACAAAAACTGATTGCATCAAACAATTATTCAATAAAATGGCTGTTTTTTTCAAAAAAGTCCTTGCAATATTGCAAAAAATATATATAATAGGCCTATGTAATCCGACCCGAAAGGAGGACAGCAATTATGAAGAAGATCATCTGCAAGAAGGAGTACGACACCGAGACCGCTACCCTGATCAAGGCTTATTCCTTCGGCACCTACGGCGATCCTGCCGGTTATGAGGAAGATCTGTACCAGACCCCCGGTGGTCTGTACTTCCTGCACGTTGGCGGCGGCGAGGCTTCTCCCTACCCCACCGAGGACATCGTTCGCCTGGCTAAGACCAAGGTCAACGAGTGGCTGGATACCCACTAATTTTGTACATAAAAAAGTCGTCGCAATCGCGGCGGCTTTTTTACATTCTTGACAGGATATGCTAATATATAATCAAGAAACGGAGGGATCGGTATGCCCCAAATCAGCATTACACCCATTGCGCGAATGAAAAGTGATTTTGCCACCAAGTTCGGTATTCCCCGGCAGAGTGGCCTTGTGGAGGAGCTGCGCTCCACCATTGTGTTCGAGCCGGAATTTCGCAATGCCGATGCGCTGCGTGGCATTGAGGGTTTTTCTCATTTGTGGATCATTTGGCAGTTTTCTGAAGCGGTTCGCACCGAATGGTCCCCCACCGTACGGCCGCCCCGCTTAGGCGGTAATACCCGTATGGGTGTGTTTGCCACACGATCCCCCTTCCGGCCCAACAATTTGGGTCTTTCCTGCGTCAAGCTGCTGAGTGTGGAGGAAACGGTGGAATTTGGCACCGTAATCCACGTTGGCGGTGCGGACCTGATGGATGGAACTCCCATCTTCGACATCAAACCCTATATCCCCTACGCCGACTGCCAAGTAGAAGCTGTAGGCGGCTTTACAGATACCGCCGGAGAATTTTTACTGGAGGTGGACTTCCCCGCCCCTCTGCTCTCGCTTTTGCCTGAGAGTAAGCGGGAAGCCGCAGTACAGGTGCTGAGCCACGATCCCAGGCCCTCTTATCAGCGAAAGCCAGGCAGAGTATATGGCTTGACCTTTGCCGGATTTGATATCCGCTTTACTGTTGAAGACGAAAAACTGACGGTGGTAGCTGTGGAAAGGTTGGAAGATCATGGCTGAAATCGGACAAATTTTAGAGATCTGTATGATGATCTGCTTTGGCTTTTCCTGGCCAAATAATATCCGCACCACGCTGAAAAACAAGTCCGCCAAAGGCAAAAGCCTGGCCTTCTTGCTGCTGATCGACGCAGGTTATCTGTGCGGCATTTTCGGCAAGATCCTCAGTGGCAACATCGTGTGGTATGTGCTGGGTATGTATGTACTGAATTTTACAATGGTCACTGTGGATCTGTGCCTGTATCTGTATTACGCAGGTAAGGAAAAGGTTGACAATGCCTCAACGCAGTGATAGGATAAAGAAAAAAAGGAGGTTACGACAATGATGCACTTTGGTTTTGCTTATGGTGCAGCTTGGTTCATCCCTTATTGGGTTTGGGATGGGCTTACATTGTCGTGCCTTTGAATCGCCATAGCGCAAAATGGATGAGGATGACGGTGTAAGCAAATTGCTTGCACCGTTATTTGTTTCAGGAGGGATCTATATGGAAACATTACAGATTTTATCGGATTTTTACGGCAATTATGACGAAGAAGGTCGTCTGCTGTCCAAGCACGGGCAGGTAGAGTATTTGACCACAATGCGTTACATCGAAAAATATCTGCAGCCTGGAATGCAGATTTTGGAGATCGGCGCCGCCACCGGACGCTATAGCCACGCCCTGGCGCAAAAGGGCTATGCCGTGGATGCGGTGGAGCTAGTACAGCACAATATCGACATTTTCAAGGCAAAAACCAAACCTGGTGAGAGGGTCACCATTCGGCAAGGCGATGCCAGGGATCTGCACTTTATAGAAAATGAGCAGTATGACATTACCCTGCTTTTGGGGCCGATGTATCATCTTTTCACCGTGGAGGATCAAAAGAAGGCATTGTCCGAGGCGCTGCGGGTCACACAAAAGGGCGGTATTCTATTTGCAGCCTACTGCGGCAACGAGGCGACGATGGTGCAATACTGTTTTGGCAAAGGGATGCTGAAAGAGGAAAAATATCAAAAACTAGTGGATCCCGTCACCTTCAAAGCTGCATCAGACCCTGCCGAGCTGTTTGAGCTGTACCGCAGGGAGGATATTGATGCCTTGATGGCAGATTTTGCCACAGAACGGCTCCATTATGTGGGCACGGATATGGCAACCAATTATATGCGCGCAACCATTGACGAAATGGAAGATGACTTTTTCACCACTTATCTAAAATACCATTTTGCAATCTGTGAACGGCCGGATTGTGTGGGTGTTTCTCACCATATCTTGGATATCCATCGTAAAATGGATTAAAATCTCCTTGCGTAAAGGACAAAGCTGTGATAAAATGCGAATATTAGTATGGTAAACAAGAGGTGTTTATTATGGAAGAAATCGTTGCAAAGAAAAGAATGTTATCCGGCATCAAGCCTTCCGGTGATCTGACCCTGGGTTCTTACCTGGGCGCTGTCAAGAACTGGGCAGAGCGTGCCGAGGAATATGACTGCTTCTATTTTATGGCAGACCTGCACGCAATTACCGTGCGGCAGAACCCTGCTGACCTGCGCCGCCGCACCCTGGAGCAGCTGGCACAGTACATTGCCTGCGGCCTGGACCCGGAGAAGAACACCCTGTTCATTCAGAGCCACGTACATCAGCACGCAGAGCTTGGCTGGGTGCTGGACTGCTATTCTCAGTTCGGCGAGCTGAGCCGTATGACCCAGTTCAAGGATAAGTCCGCAAAGAATGCTGACAACATCAATGCCGGCCTGTTTACCTATCCTTCCCTGATGGCTGCCGACATCCTGCTGTATCAACCGGACCTGGTGCCTGTGGGCGAAGACCAGAAGCAGCATGTGGAGCTGACCCATGTGATCGCCCGACGCTTCAACGGCCTGTATGGCGATGTATTCAAGATCCCCGAGCCTTTCATTCCCAAGGTAGGCGCTAGAGTCATGAGCCTGACCAATCCCACCGCCAAAATGTCCAAGTCCGAAAACGAGGACACCGGCCGTGTACTGCTGATGGATGCTCCCGAGGTGATCATGAAGCAGTTCAAGCGGGCCATCACCGATTCCGACACAGAAAACTGCGTCCGCTACGACAAGGAGAACAAGCCTGGCGTTGCCAACCTGATGACCATTTACTCTGCTGTTACCGGTAAGAGTTATGATCAGATTGAAGCTGAGTTCGCAGGTATGGGTTACGGTAAGTTCAAGCCTGCCGTTGGCGAAGCCGTTGTAGAGCATCTGCGGCCTATCCGAGAAGAAGCCACCCGATTGATGAAGGATAAGGCTTATTTGGAGCAGGTATACCGTGACGGTGCACAGAAGGCAAGCTATGTTGCCGAAAAAACGCTGCGGAAGGTCTACAAGAAAGTGGGCTTTGTTGCCAAGTAAAGAACGATTGAGGGCTGGTGCCAAAAGCACCAGCCCTTCCCTTTTACATAAATAGATACAGTACCAGGGTCAGCATTGCTGTGGTTTTATCTTCTTCGCAGTCCCCTGCCAAAAGCAGCAATAGCAGCATAATAATAAGATCGGCTGTGTCGAAATTGTTCGGCAGCAGCTGCTTCAAAAAGCCGCCCAGGTGCTTGGCTTGATGGGGCGGCCGGGGCGGCGGAGGCGGCGGAGGCAGCGGACAAGCTGGCTCCGGCTCCTCGTGCTGGGGCGGCTTCGGCGGTTTCCTTTGCTGGTCTTCCATTCTGCTGCGGCGGTAGGAGCCATCCGCCTGAGGTACATAACGGTTATACATCCTCTCACCTCCCACCCAAAAGGCCCTGCTGTCCTAAAAATGTGGTTGCGAATTTTGCCATTTTTGCGGCCCGCATAGCTCTTTCCAGCCGGGATACACGGTCGTGAGTCAAATAGGCCTCCAACGCTCGCAGCAGAGCCTTTTCCCGGCCGTCAATGCCGCTTTGCCTGGCCAGGCCACTCAGTTTCTGTACCATTGCCAGGTCGATCTCCGGAAAGCTTTCCTGTCTCGGTTCTTCCCATTGGGAGTCCTGCTTGCCCTGGTTGCCGCCCAGGGCCTGGGCCATAGACATAATCTGCTGCATCATCTGAGGATTGTTTAGCACCGCCCCCAGTTTCTCTTCCATTTCATCCATTGCGTTCCTCCTGCAGCTTTTTCAGCATTGCTTTTGCTTTCGGGTCAGCCAGGAGCGTCGCCATAGCCCGCTGCACCGCTGCCATATCCCCCTTTTGAGCGCCGGCCATTGCACTGTCCATTGCCGCGCCGTGATCCTGCTGCAGCATTGCCGCCAACCGCTGGGCAACCGGAGAAGACGCAAGTTGCCGCAGCTGTTCAGGAGAAAATTGTGGAATTTTTTGATCCATAGGATTGCCTCCAGTCAAAAATGCTGATATAATATTATCTCAATATACTATATGCAAAGGAAAGCGGTTGGTGTGCAATGAAGATCCTTGTATTTTCCGATTCCCACGGAACTTTAAGCTTGATGCGCAGCAGCATCGATGCGGTACAGCCGGATGCGGTGATCCATTTAGGCGACTATTTCCGTGACGGCCAGGATATGCTGGAAGAATATCCCCAGATTCCCTTCTGCCAGGTACCCGGTAACTGCGATATGCACTACAGTGGCATTATGGATCCGGAGATCAAATTGCTGGAGCTGGGCGGGGTGCGCATATTTATGACACACGGACATCGCCACGGCGTGAAAATGACACTTCATAAGCTGCTTGCCGATGCCCGTGCAGCAGGCGCCCAGGCTGTGCTTTATGGCCACACCCATATTGCCCACTGCGAAAACCTGGATGGAATGTGGATTTTAAATCCCGGCGCAGCCAGCTGGGGCGGCAGCGCTGGTTTGATCACCACCCAATCCGGAAAGATCAAGAGCTGCGTACTGATCAAAGCGGAAGATTTGAAGGACCTGTAACTTTTTACTGAGTGCTTGCATCCTGCGGCAAATTGTGCTATGATAGGAAAAAGTAAGTACATTCGGAGGTATGCATATGCAATGGATCAATACCTTTATGGATAAATTCTATGCCCTTGTTGAGCGCCTGCGTCCAGGATTTTTGGCTGTTTGCCGTTTCTTTAAAATGCTGGGCGAATGGCTGTACAAGATCGGTGTATATATGTTCCGGTTGCGCTCGCTGATCCTGGCAGCACCTGTGGCTGGTGTTGCCGTGATCTTGGCTATGAACAATATGGCGCAGCTGGAAAAGACCGTAGAGATATCCAAGATCACTTACAATCCCGAGGCAGCAGATGCTCTGTTTGGTTTCCTGGAGCTAAGTACCACCACCATCACCCGAGATGCAGCGGTCTTTGGGCCTGTGATGATTACGGCTGCATGCCTTCTGATGATGATGTGTTCTAAGCGGACTCTGTATCCTTTCTTGATCAGCGTCTTTTCCCTTTGTCTTCCGCTGGTAATTTGGTTTTTCAGCGTATATCCCGCATAAAGGTAACCTTGTGCCGTCCTTTTGGGCGGCACTTTTTTGCATAAATATTCCTTTTATGGGCATACTGAGCAAAAAAGGAGGGATCTTTTATGGTAAAAGGTGTATCCCGGCAGGTAATCCTGGTGCGGCCTAAGGAAGAGAAATTGTTTGAGCAGGCAATATTTATTTTGCGTGATGATGCGCCAGCAGAGGGTATTACCGACGAAATGCTCTTAAAGGAAGCCACGATGGCTGCGGCAAGTCCGCTGCAAAAGCATTTGCGTAGTGGGCCGGTATGGGCCTGCGCAGGTGCTGCCTGCACTGCACTGATTTGGCTGTTAAGTATCCTGCTTTGACTTGCCAAAGGAAACATACTGTGATATAATCGTGTTATGAAAATCACTGATCACAGAAAGAGAGAAATCCTATGAAAATAGGCAATATACAAATTGATAATCCCCTGTTTTTAGGGCCTATGGCCGGTGTGACAGACTGGGCATTCCGGGAAATCTGCGCCAGCCTTGGTGCCGGTGTGACCGTAACGGAAATGGTATCTTCCCGGGCGCTGGTATACCAAGACAAAAAAAGCGTTGCTCTGCTGCGCAAGAATAGTGGTAGCATTTGCGGTGCACAGATCTTCGGCAATGACCCGCAGATTATGGCACAAGCTGCCCAGCTGGCACTGGGCCATTCCGGCTGTGACTTCATCGACATCAATATGGGATGCCCTATGCCAAAAATCGCAAATTCCGGCGACGGCTGCGGCTTGATGCGCACCCCCGAGCTGGCCGGCCGTATCGTGGAAGAAGTGGTGAAAGCTGTGGATATCCCCGTCACCGTCAAGTGTGGGTTGGGATAAGGGCAGCATCAATGTACTGGACTTTACCAAGCGGATGGCAGATAGTGGCGCTGCCCTGGTAGCCGTCCACGGCCGTACACGCAGTATGCTCTATTCCGGCGTAGCAGATTGGGATATGATCCGCAAAGTAAAAGCGCAGCTTTCCATTCCCGTTATTGCCAATGGCGACATTGTAGGTGCGGAGTCTGCGCTGCGGTGTCTGAAGTGGACGGGTGCCGATGGCCTGATGATCGGCAGAGGTACCCTGGGGGACCCTTGGATCTTCAGCGAGGTCAAGGCCGCTATGGAAGGCAAGCAATACGATGGTCGTCCCTGTTTGCAAGAGCGGGTGGATACCGCGGTTCGCCAGTTTGAACTGGCTTTTGAGGACAAGGGCGAAAAGATCGCCTGTCTGGAGGCAAGAAAGCACTTTGCCTGGTACTTACGGGGCGTTTCTCATTCTAGTTACTATAAAGATCAGATCTCCCATATCACCACTATGGAAGATATGCGCCGCATTGCCGACGGGATCAAGAAAGACCTGAAATAAACTGCTGCCGCTTTCCAATCAACGGAAGGCGGCAGTTTTTTGCGAATAATCCCACAATTCACTATTTTTACCTATGCAAGGAATTGATTTTTGCAGCACTTTATGCTAGGATATAAAATAGAAAATTATGTGCAAAAGAGGTACAAACTTATGGATTATCAAGCTCTTGCGGAACTTTTGTTCCCGAATGTAACCGATACCCCCGAGATGCTGGAGGAGCGTTTCCCCTTGCGTGAGGTTCCGGAAGGCGCCGTCATCACCCGTATGGCTCCCTCCCCCACCGGTTTCGTCCACCTGGGCAATCTGGTGCAGGGTCTGACCAGCGAGCGTATGGCTCACCAAAGCGGCGGTGTTCTGTTCCTGCGTGTAGAGGACACCGATGCCAAGCGTGAAGTTCCCGGCGCTGTGGAGGTTCTGATCGACACTTTGAAGCACTACGGCATTGCCTTTGATGAAGGCGCTACCCACACCGGTGACAGTGGCATCTACGGTCCCTACCGTCAGCGCCAGCGTGCCGGCATTTACCACGTATATGCCAAGAAGCTGGTTTCCGAGGGTATGGCCTACCCTTGCTTCGCTACCGAGGAAGAGCTGGCCGCTATGCGCGAGACCCAGGAAGCAAACAAGGAAAACACCGGTTACTACGGCAAGTATGCCATTTGGCGTGACCGTTCCCTGGAAGATGTGCAGGCACAGCTGGCAGCCGGCAACCCCTGGGTACTGCGTTTTAGAAGCACCGGCTCCATCGAGAACCAGTTCAAGTTCGATGACCTGGTCAAGGGCAAGCTGACCATCACTGAAAATGACATCGACCACGTTCTGCTGAAGTCCGACGGCATTCCCACCTATCACTTCGCCCACGCCTGTGATGACCATCTGATGCGCACCACCCACGTGGTCCGTGGTGACGAGTGGCTGCCCACCCTGCCCTTCCACATCCAGCTGTTTAAGGCCCTGGGTTTCAAGCTGCCCAAGTATGTCCACATTGGACCTCTGATGAAGATGGACGGCACTTCCAAGCGCAAGCTGAGTAAGCGCAAGGACCCCGAGCTGGCACTAACCTTCTACAAGGCCGAGGGTTTCCCTGTCAAGGCCGTGTACGAATACATTATGACCATCCTCAACTCCAACTTTGAGGACTGGCGCAGAGCCAATCCCGATGCGGAAGCTACCGAATTCAAGTTCAGCCCCAAGAAGCTGAATCCTGCTGGCAGTCTGTTTGACTATGCCAAGCTGGTGGACGTTTCCAAGAATGTGATTTCCCGTATGGGCGCAGAAGAGGTTTGCAGCCTGCTGACCGAATGGGCAAAGGAATTTGATCCCGACTTTGGTGAAAAGCTGGCCGCCGATCCCGCATTTGCCACCAAGATCCTGGCCATTGGCCGCGGTGGCAAGAAGCCGAGAAAGGACCTGGCCGTTTGGAAGGATGCCAAGGAATACATGGGCTTCTTCTATGACGAGTATCTGCAGCAGCCTGTCTTCGACGAGAAGTTCAGCAAGGAGACCATCCAGACTGTGCTGGAAAAGTTCCTGGCGGTTTACGACTACGCAGACGATTCTGCCACCTGGTTTGACAAGGTCAAAGCCATCACCGAGGAGATGGGCTTCACCACCGATATGAAGGCCTACAAGGCTGATCCCACCGCTTTCCCCGGTACTGTTGCCGACATCTCCACCTTCATCCGTCAGGCCGTCACCGGCAAGACCAATGCCCCCGACCTGCATAGCGTGATGCAGATCCTGGGTTATGACAGAAGTGTGCAGAGAATCCGTAACACCATCGCAAACCTGTAAGATGAAAACCGCCCTCCAAATTTGGAGGGCGGTAACTTTTTTACTTCTTATCCCGCTTGCGGCAGAGATAAATATCCAACTTATCCTTCATGTTATCAGGCATCGTGCGCTTGACAGGCAGCTGTACAGCATTGGCCATACGATCAGCAAAGGCGCAGATGAGGGCAATATCGTCTTCCATCTGCTCTTTCTTCATCAGAGCCTGGGTGTCATAGCTATTGTGGATGGTGCCGGTGTTGGGCGGGCAGGCACGGGCGAAGGACACAGCGGGGATGCCCTTATCAGCAAAGGGTGTGGAGTCGGAAGAGTAGACATCCTGGTAAGCACGGATGGACTTACCCAGCTCCAGACCGAAGTATTCCATATAGCTGACCAGCTTATCTTCGGTGGTGCAGCAGGCGATCATCTTGCCCATAATGCAGCCGATCATATCCAGGTTGATGTTCAGGACCACATTCTTCAGCGCTTCCTCGTGGTCACGGCAGTAGGCCTTGGCGCCCAGCAGGCCACGCTCCTCGCTACCGCACCAAACAAAGCGCAGGCCGTAGGAATGGGGATGCTTGGCAAAATACTCGGCAATGCCCAGGAGGCCCACGGAGCCGGACATATTGTCATAAGCGCCCTGGGAAAGAGAAGTGGAGTCATAATGGGCGGTAAAGACGATGGTTTCGGGACGGGTGCCAGGCATCTCCAAAATGACATTGTGAGAGTCGGCAGTGAACTCTTCCTGCTTCAGGACAATCTTTGCCGTAGCAGCATTGTTCTTCACCAGCTCCACAGCAGACTTGGCATTGATGTTGACACCGGGGATCTTCTCCACGCCTTCGCTAACCTGGGCACGCAGCTCGCGCTGGTCGATATCACAGTCGGCATAGTTGATATGGCCGTCGTAAGTAATGAAACCAACAGC
>RHMF01001324.1_pt1 | contig 11256 bp, 16 predicted proteins | sample 5365151 | NCBI WGS metagenome assembly RHMF01 (sample SAMN10266501, study PRJNA497801) | feces metagenome | isolation source: feces | host: Bos taurus | place: China: Prairie of Fairy Mountain | collected 2017-08-14 | reverse complement strand
TGGTCCGCTTTGTCGATGATCCGCTTGGCGATCTCCACCTTCTTTTGGGGATCTGCCGGGATACCGTCCTGGTCGCAGGTGAGACCCACCACTTCCCAGGGAGTCCCCGCAATGAGAGGGAAGATCGTTTCGCATTTATCGCCCTCTTCGTTGACAGAATTGACCATACCGGGGCGTTTCAGGTGTCCTTCTTCAATAATCCGGGCCAGGAGATTTGCATTGGGAGAGTCGATACAAAGGCGCGTATCTGTGCATCCCTGCATAAGACCGATGAGCCAAATCATGGTATCATACTCAATCTCTGTTGCGGTGGAAGGGGCGCAATCCAGAAAATCGGCGCCCATTTTCACCTGGGCCAAAGTACGTTCGATGATCAGTGACTCGTTTCTTTCAGCGATGGCCTGCTTGATGGAAGGAATTGCGCCGTTGATTTTTTCACCGATAATAATCATACCGCCACCCCTTAACCGTCAGTGAGAATGGTCAGCAGCAGCCGCATCATTTTTTCCCGCATGGGTCCAAAGTACCAGGGCACGATCTTCTTCATAAGCTTCCGGTATCCTTCGGGATAGGTCTTAAATTCGTTTTTCATGATCCGCACCTCACAGTCTGTAATTGCTTACGAAATCGCAGACAGCCTTGTAATTTTCCCGCTTGGCGTCGTTGCGGTAGGAGAGCATCTTGCCTTCGGAGAGAATAAAACCGCCCTCCTTGCCCAATTCATCACAGAGGCGCTTGGTATAGGCAACACACTCCTCAGGCGTTCCGTTGTTCAGCATTTCCGTTGTCAGACCGCCCATAATGCACACATTTGGCAGAGCTTCCCGGAGTTCGAAGGGATCGTCCTGCTCAATGTGGAAGGTCAGCACGCCCTTTGGATAGTCCTTAAAATATTCCGCAAAACGCAGGATGCTGCCTTCCGTGAAGATGCGAACATTCATGCCCTTTTCGGCGTAGGCATCCAGCAGCTGCTTAAAATAGGGCCAATAGAAACGCTCAAACTGCTTTTTATTCATCACATTGTGGGCCAGCATGATCAGGGAAGCATCGAAGCAATACTTATAGTTGGGACCCTTGCCGTTTTTGATTTTGTCAATGACCGGGGCAATCTGTTTCTCCTGCCAGCGGCTGCAGAATTCTTCGATTTTGTCAGGGGTGCGCCGCATGGCAACGCTCAGCTGCTGGATACCCAGCAGGTTGGAGAACAACTCCTCAATGCCCAGGACAATGGCACCGCTCATTGGATTGTTGGGAGCGAGGGAGGGGAGACCATACTGCTTGCCGGTGACGGAGGACATATGCAGGATATACTTGGTATAGCGCATGTACTCAGCGAAGGTCTTCTTCCAGACGTCAAGTCCCTTTTCATCCCACTCTTCGCCGTACTTTCTGGGGAGGATTACTTCCCAGGCATACTTGGCAGGATCCTCCAGGTAGTCCATCAGGGTATCCACGGTGCAATGAGCGTGGTCGTGGATGCCCACCACATTTTCATCGTAGTAGTAATAGCCGCCCTTGCCGAAGGCTTCAGTTACGGTGAACTGATTGCGGATACCCACATCCATCAAACCGTCTACGGTATAACGGTCAAGAAACTTGACCACAGTATCTTCCAGAACCTCAAAATTGGTCATAGCCTGATCCAAAGTATAGCCGGCGTCAAAAACCTTCCAGGTGACCACATTGGCAAAATGGGGGATCCGTTCCGTTTTCTTGAAATTCGCAGCATCCCGGTATAACTGCACCCGGGAAGCTTTCAATTCTTTTGTATTCATATTCATATCTCTCCTTTTATGAACACGTTCAGTATAAAGATACCACCTACTTAGGTTTCTGTCAATCAATCACAAAAAACTTTGGATATATGCACCGCTTGACTGAAGCAATCTTATGCGAAATGTCCATGGATTTGCCTTTTTAGAAATGCTATAATACTGCTATCAAACTTTGGAGGTATATTATGGAAGGTTTTACCCTGGCGCTGGCGCTGGTGGATGCTATTCCGGTGCTGAGTTTCGGTATCGCCATGGTCATTATCGCCACAAGATTTCAGTCAACGCTCTTTATGATCGGCGCATCCTTAAGTGTCATCGCAGGCTGCTGCAAGGTAGTCTGGAAGATGGTTCTGGGCATTGCCAAAAAGGATCTGCGGTGGCTCAACAAGCCCTTTGTACCCATGCAGGCCACCGGCTTTCTTCTGATGCTGATTTCCTTTATCCTTGGATTCCGTAAGATCCGCTGGGTCGTAGTAGGGAAGGCCCTTGTGAGCTTCCCCAGTGTGCTGTTCTTTATCGCATGGATCGGACTGATGTTCTTTATGAGCTGGTACCGCAAGAACAAGTTTAAAAATGACGATGCCCATTCCAACTGGACTGCCCAGATCGTCAACGCAGTAGGCCAGACCTGCCTGCTGCTGGGTATTTTATTTGCAAAATAACCACGTTCTATATGTCAACTATTGGTTGCATATTCCTATATTTGCAATTTTTAACCCCGGACGCCTAGCATCCGGGGTTATCATCATATGTCAAATGCCGGGTTCATGAAATACACATTTTTCTGATTCAGTTTCTCCCGCAGCAGCTGCACAGCTTCGCCGAACCGCTGGAAATGGACGATTTCCCGCTCCCGGAGGAATTTGATTACATCGTTCACGTCCGGGTCATCGGAAAGCCGCAGGATATTGTCGTAGGTGACTCGGGCCTTCTGCTCCGCCGCCAGATCCTCCGTCAGGTCCGCCATAGGATCACCCTTTACCTGCATGGAAAATGCGCTCCAGGGCGCCCCGGAGGCTGCTGTGGGATACACGCCTGTGGTATGATCCACGAAATAGGGCGCAAATGCACTGTCCTGAATCTGGCTGTCCTTTAAATTCCGGGTCAGCTGATGCACAATGGCGCCGATCATTTCTAAATGCCCCAGCTCCTCAACCCCGATGTCCGTCAGCAGCCCTTTCAGCTCATCGAAGGGCATGGAATACCGCTGGGAAAGATACCGCAGGGATGCACCCAGTTCGCCATCCGGACCGCCGTACTGGGAGATGATGATGGATGCCAGTTTCGGGTTGGGTTTGTCGATCTTTACTGGATACTGGAGCTTTTTATTATACACAAACATGCTTAACCCTCCTTGTTTTTGGCGTATTCCCAGGGCCAGGGATCATCCAGCCAGCGATACGGCCCTTCCGTGGGAATGGTATGCTGCAGCGGCTGGCATTCCTTTGCGTACTTGGCCGAAGCGTCGTGATACATCCGCTGGTAGGCTCGATAAAGCTCCAGAGCCTCCTGATCCTCCCGGTGGGTATCCAGGTACAGCGCCAGCTCCTGCAGGGCAAAGGCCATCACCTGAAGCTCCGTCAGGGGTGTCACCAGCTTTTCGTTTCTGTTCACCATCCCCATAAAAGGAAGATCCAGCCCCGGAAAGAGCGTACCCCGCACCAGGGCTTTACCCGGCTCATATTTGGGCGGATTTTCCATCTGAAATGGTACATAGGGATTCGCCAAAGGGGCAGCGGCAGGCAGTCTGCCATCCATCCCGGCCCGTTTTCCTTGATTGCGTTCCAAAATACATACCTCCTTATTCGGTTTCGAGCAAATTGTCGCTCCGTGTCATCCTATGCCGCCCGGTTCAATTCCGTTCGAGCGAAGCATAGACTGGGATAGAGGTGAGGAAAATGGAGAAAAAACTGGCATTGAAGCTTGCCTATACCGCCACAATCCTGCTGACATTGACATTAACCGCCCTGGGCAGCCAGGCTGTAACCACAATTTCCGAAAACATGGCATCAGAAAGAGAACATTGTTTTATCATCGATGCCGGGCATGGCGGTGTTGACGGCGGCGCCACCTCCTGCACCGGAAAACTGGAAAGTGCGTTTAATCTGGAGATCAGTCTGCGGCTTCGGGATCTGTTTCATTTTCTGGGATACGAAACCAAGCTGATTCGCACAGAGGATATTTCAGTCTACACGGAAGGTCAGACCATTGCCCAGAAGAAAATTTCGGATCTTAAAGAGCGTGTTCGGATCTGCAGCGAAACGAATGGCGCCATCCTGCTGAGCATCCATCAGAACACATTTTCCGACAGCCGCTATTCCGGCCCCCAGGTTTTCTATCCGGAAACAGACGGCAGCAAAGAGCTGGCCGGCAAGCTGCAATCCGTGCTTGGAAGCCGCGAGATCAAGAGGGGAGAGGGGATCTATCTTCTGTCCCACATCCATTGTCCCGGGGTTCTGATCGAGTGCGGATTTCTGTCGAACCCGGAGGAAGAAGCGAAGCTGCGATCGGCTGACTACCAAAAGCAGCTGGCCTGCATCATCGCCGCCACCGCAGCGGAATTTGTCAGTCAGTAGCACGCTTTCAGTTATGTAACCGCCCGGTAACCACATTGGAAACATAATTTTCGCCACTTTCTTCTTTTCAAAACAGCACTGAAATGTTATAATGCGGTCGAAAGGAAGTGGATATTATGTCTTTAGGGGATACGATTCGTACAAAACGGGAAGAATGTAATATGACGCAGCAGGAGCTTGCGAATCTCCTTCATGTGACACGGCAAACCGTCAGCAGATGGGAAAACGGAAGCAGATGTCCTGATCTAATCCTCTCCAAGAAGATTGCTGACACCTTTGGTATTTCTATGGACGAACTGGTATCCAGCAGCGATGTGGATTCCTATATGCCGAAGAAAATCGGCGCACCTGATGTTCGAAAAATGCTGGCTGCCATATTCCTTCTTGTATTGGCAGTCTGGTTTCTTGTGTATGGCATTGCGGCGAACGCAACAGCTTTCGCTGTTATTTCCATGATTCTGGCCTTTGTCGCCTGCTTCATGTTCGTATTCACTTATTTTAGCGATCCGGTAATTGAAACCTGATTAAAGCCCCCACTGCTTTTCCAAAAGCAATGGGGGCTATTCTATATGTTTTACAAACACTTGACCAAATGTTCTAAAATTGTTATAATGAGAAAAACACAAAGGAGGAATCCCCATGGATCTTTCCATTTCTCAGATGATGCAGATGCAGAAGGCGCTTTTCGAGCGTCACAAGGACGAATGGACGCCTATGGAGCCCCAATTTGGCAAGGATTTCATCCTCTGGATGATCGAAGAGACCGGCGAGGCGATTGCGATCCTCAAAAAGAAGGGGCACACCGCCGTTATGGAGGATGAAGCAGTACGGAAAGCATTTCTCTCTGAAATGGCAGACGTTCTCATGTACTATCACGATATTCTGTTGCGCTTTGGTGTGACCCCGGAGGAGATCTCCCAGGCCTATGCCGAAAAGCACGGCTACGACATGCAGCGCGATTACGCACGCGAATACAAGGAGCAATACAATGGCTAAGACAAAAACCATCTTTTTCTGCACCAGCTGCGGCACAGAGTCCCCCAGATGGATGGGCCGCTGCCCCGGCTGCGGCGCCTTCAACACCATGGAGGAGCATATAGAAAAGCCCGCTCCTGCCGGACGGGCCAAAGCCGCGCCGGTGGGCCAGTCCCGGAAACCCCAGCGGATCCGGGAGGTTCGCAGCGATGGTGAGATCCGTTTTTCCACCGGCATGGGCGAGCTGGATCGGGTTCTTGGCGGCGGCGCTGTGGCAGGCTCTCTCGTCCTGGTTGGCGGCGCTCCCGGCATCGGTAAATCCACGCTGCTTCTACAGATCTGTGATCAGCTGTGCCGGGGCAGAAAGGTGCTGTATATCTCCGGCGAGGAAAGTGAGCGGCAGCTGAAGCTCCGTGCGGAGCGCCTGAAAGTCGACCCGGATGAGCTGTTCATCCTCTCCGAAACCCGGCTTTCTGATATTGTGGCCGCCGCAGAGGATCTGGAGCCGGATATTCTGATCGTGGACTCCATTCAGACCCTCTACAACGAGGAAAATGATTCTTCCCCCGGTTCTGTCAGCCAGGTGAAAGACTGCACCATGTCTATGATGACCCTTTCCAAATCCCAGGGCATCACTGTTTTCGTGGTAGGACATATCAACAAGGACGGCAACATCGCCGGCCCCAAGGTCCTGGAGCATATGGTGGACTGCGTGCTGTATTTCGAGGGCGATCCCAACACCTCCTACCGGCTGCTTCGGGCCGCCAAGAACCGTTTCGGTTCCACCAACGAGATTGGTGTGTTCGAAATGATGGATGTGGGCCTGGTGGAGGTGCCGAATCCCAGCCAGATGCTCTTGGAAGGCCGTCCGGAAGGTGCTTCCGGTACCTGCGTGGCCTGCGTTATGGAGGGCACCCGGCCGGTGCTTGCGGAAGTTCAGGCCCTGGTGAGCAAAACCACCTTCAATGTACCCCGGCGAACCGCCGACGGCTTCGATTTCAACCGTGCCGTGCTGCTGATGGCCGTGGCGGAAAAGCGGGCTGGCATGAAGCTCAGCGCTTTTGATGCCTACATCAATGTGATCGGCGGTCTTCGGCTGGACGAGCCCGGTGCCGACCTGCCGGTGGTGCTGGCGGTAGCATCCTCCTATCGGGATACCCCCATTGCGGACGATCTCGTAGCCATCGGTGAGGTGGGCCTTACCGGCGAGATCCGCACCGTATCCAATATGAACCAGCGGCTGGCAGAGGCTGCCCGCCTGGGCTTCAAAAAGTGTATCATCCCCAAGGGCGGCGCGGAAAAGCTGGAGATTCCCCTGGGTCTTACCGTCTACCGTGTCAGAAACCTGCGGGAAGCCATCGAAGTGGCTCTGTGACGGAGGGATACCATGACGCATTATGTCGACATGACCAATTCGAAAGAATGTATGGCTATCCTTCCCAATCCCGGCGATACCATCGTTCTGACGGGTGTTTCTATAAATTCCATGCCCATGTCAGTGAAGCGCAGGGAAGGGGAGCTGTACGCAGATTTCGCCCGGAAATACGGCATTCACTTTATTTTTGACGACGAGAAACCAAACATTGACTTTTACAGTGTCCCCAGGCTGGATATTGCCGCCACGGACGGAAACGGCGGCTTCATCGCCAGTCTGGAAGAACCCTTTGATTTGCGCCATCCGGTGCCGCTGGTCTATATCTCTCAGGAACGGAAAGGGTATCTGATCACCGGTGACAGCAGTGAGTTTCTCTCCATCGTTGACAATTGGCGAACTCGCCTGACACCCTGCGACAGCTTCCGGTTGTTCGCAACAAAGGAAATGGCAAAAGCAGCATACAATATCCTTGATTTCGAGAAAACCGATATTTATCAGCGCCATATGGCATCTTTTCCGGCTAAACCAACGGTTGAGTAAACTTAAAATCCCAGTCATTGTAAATTGACTGGGATTTTGTTATGCTGTTGTCACAGGCCTGATACAGAACAAGGAGACAAAACCATGGAAATCGGAAAGCAAATTAAAGTATTGCGTCAGCGGCGTGGCGTAACCCAGGAGGCCCTTGCCCAGCACCTGGGTGTCACCGCCCAGGCGGTGAGCAAATGGGAACGAGGCGTGGCAACGCCGGACATTGCCATGCTGCCGGATATTTCCGCCTATTTTGGTGTCACCATTGACGAGCTTTTCGCCATCAGTGACGACACCCGTATGGAACGGATTCGGAATATGCTCTGGGATGACCGCTACTACGATCCCGCCGAGGTGGAATCCATCCGGGAATTTCTGCTGAATAAGGGTAAGAAAGAGCCGGGAAACGGTCAGGTATTTGAATATCTTGCTGCAATCGAGAATCATCTGGCCCAGGAGCACCAGGAAAAGGCCGCAGAATATGCAAAGGAAGCCCTCCGGCGCGATCCGGATCTTCGTGGCGCGCACGCAGAACTTAATGAGGCTATGCACGGCTACATGCCCGACTGGAACGCAAGAAATCATTATCTTCAGATCAACTTCTATCAGGAACATATCGAAAGGAATCCCAACGACTGGCGAGCCTATATGTGGCTCATGGATCAGCTGATTGATGACTACCGGCTGGAGGAAGCAGAAAGCTACTGCAATTCCTTCGCAAAAATCGATCACAGCTATCGAGTCTTTCTTTATCGCGGGATGATCGCCTGGCAAAGAGGGGAACGGGCGCAGGCTTTCGCCATCTGGGAAGACATGGAACGTGATTTCCCTGACGAATGGTGCGTCTGGCACAACATCGGCGACTATTTGGCACATTCCGGTGAATATGACAAGGCCATGGACTACTACCGCAAGGCACTGGAAGTCCAAAAAGTACCACCCATGCTGGATCCTTTGCAGGCAATGGCACAGCTATGCGAAATCCGAGGCGATATTCCCGGAGCGCTGGCAGCCAGAAGGGAAGAGGCTGATAGAATCGAAAACCAGTGGCAAATCTCCGGCGAAGAGCTGGATATGGTCCTGCGGGATATTGCAAGACTGGAAAAGAAGCTTAGATAATAAAACGGTGCCGAATGGCACCGTTTTTGTCACTTTAGAAAAGAAATCCAAACAAAAGCCCCAGCAGGAATGCAGAACAGCCTACGACGGCAAATTCCAGCGGATTACGAACATATCTGGTTCTGATAACCCGCTTAACAACCGCCCGATCCACATATTCCACCACCGGCACCTCGATTTCCCGCTCCACGATCTTTTCAACCACCTGAATCACCGGCTTTTCCACCACTTTTTCCACAGTTTTCACCGTTTCCAGCACAATGGGAGGCCGGGTGGGAACGACCACACGGCCGGTGGAGAGATATTCAATATCCGTATTCAGAATCTGGGCCAGACGGATCATTTTCGCAGCATCCGGTACGGACAGGTCATTTTCCCACTTGCTCACCGCCTGACGGCTCACATCCATGGCCTGGGCCAGCTGATTCTGGGAGATTTTTTGCTCATTACGAAGCTCAGTAATGCGTCGACCAATCGACATTATTTCACCTTATTTCATGTCAACTTTCAGTTGCTTTTCCCATATTCTACAATTATTTATCGTAAAAGTCAAGTTTCGCAAGGGGATTGGCCTGGGCCGCAATCTTCAGTTCCGTGTTCTCAATATGGGTATAAATCTGTGTGGTATTGAGATTCTCATGACCCAAAACCTCCTGAACGGTCTTCACATCCACACCGCCGGAGAGCATCATGGTAGCAGCCGTATGCCGCAGCTTATGGGCAGAAAACTGTGTTGAATCCAATCCAGCCTGCTTCAGAGCCTTCTCCACCAGCCGGTGAACAGCGGTAACACTGATCCTGTTTCCGTTTCTGGAGCCGAAAAGTGCCCGGTTATCCGTCAAAACCTTCTCATTGCGCTCGATCATGTAGGCATCGATGGCTTTTCGGCAGGGAGTACCGAAGTAAACAAACCGCTCTTTATTGCCCTTGCCCACTACACGGATCCGGTCTTCATAGACATCGGTAATATTTAGGCCCACCAGCTCGCTGCGCCGGATGCCGCAGTTTAAAAACAGCATCAAAATGGCATAGTCCCGGGTCTGATTCTGCCCGGAAACTGATCGTAAAAGTGCAGCAGACTGCTCCAAAGTCAGGTATTTCGGCAAGCTTTTCCGCAATTTCGGATATTCCAGATCGGCCACAGGATTTTCTTGCAATTGCTTCGTTCTTACGGTAAGATATTTGTAGAAGGACTTGATCGCAGACAGCTTTCTGGCACGGGTAGACGCTGACACGCCATGATCAGACGCAGGGGAGTCCGGATTCAATAGGCGGTCAGACGCCAGATAGGACATAAAATCAAAAATATCACTGGTTTTGATTTCCCGGATAAAGGCAATATCAATATCCCGAATGTCGATCACATTCAGGTCAGTTGTAATGGGCATATCGTTACGCATCAGCTTCATAAAGCGCAGGAACATACGCAGATCCAATGCGTATTCCGAAATAGTAAGCTGGGACTGGCCCTTAATTGTTTCATGATAAGTTAGAAAATCCCGCAAAATTTGCGGACAATCCGAATACTTTCGCATATTTTATCCTCCTGAAAGGCATATTTTTATGAACGTTCGTTTGATTGACATGACAAAAGCGCTTTGCAGAGATTATCACCGGGGATTCGTTTTTGACCCGTCAATGTTTACGGGTGGAATCGTAAGCAAGGCTTATGTCTATAGCGATGCGCATGCCGACACCCATTGGCAGCGGCAGCAGAATCTGGGGCGAATCCATCTGGCAGTGATGCTGGATGATCGAATCATTGGCGATGTAGTACTGAAAAACATAGATCGCGAGAAAACCAGCTGCACCATGGGGATTCATCTTCAGAATGACAGCTGCAAAAATAAGGGGTATGGCACGGAAGCTGAATTACAGGTGCTGGAATATGCGTTTAACAAAGTCGGGATGGAAGTTGTCTACGCGGACACCCTGATAGGAAACAAAAGAAGTCAACACGTATTGGAGAAGGTAGGATTCCGGGAAACCCATCGTGACAACACATTTGTTTATTACATCTGCCAGAAATCTTCCTGGAAACGTCCTGAGGGAGGCTTTGGAAGCCGTTAATACCTTTACTAAATACATTATAGCATAAACGAACCGCAAACGCAACAAAATTTTTATTTTGTTGCGTTTCTTTTTGTAAAGGATGGTACAAATGAATATATGCAAATCTTTATTCTATGTCACTCCCTCCAGGTATTTTATCAATAAGATTCTTCGTAAACTTGTCCGGATCATCTGTGATACTGTTCCCGATCTGGCTTTGATCGCCGGCTGTACTGCGCTGTTCATTCTGATCTGGACGCATTTCTTTATCAAGTAATTGGAGGTAATATCATGGTCGAATCTGCTCCTCTGTTTATCGAGTATTGCTGTGAAGGCTATATGAACATTTCTGCCGTAAATGCGATTGTCTTCCTTGCGGTTGTATATCCTTTTGTTGCGTCTACTTTCACCCTTTTGACGGAAATTGCTTTGAATTTCTTTAAGCGCCGCAAATCTAATTAAAAGTAAAAGCCCTGGGATTTCTCCCAGGGCTTTGTATTACGTTTTTGCTTCAGCTGCCGGCGCCAGGATCTTGATTATGTGTTACGGCGTTGCTTTGTAAACCCATGCTTTGTATCCGATTGATTCCAGGTAGCTGGCTACAGATTCTGCTTCTTTCTTGCTATGATAAATAGTTGCGTTCTGCTTGCTGAACTCATGGCATCCTATGGGCTTCGGTTTCGCTTTGTCTTTACTCAGGTCTTTGAGCCACCATCTGTTGCCGTTCGTGGGGTGTCTGTACTTAATGATACACTTCATTTGCTTCCCCCCCCCCCCTGTCACACAGATTCCCGGCCGGCTGCCGGAGTCCTGGCATTTCTTTGTGTTACATTCAGAGTGTAACACATCTTTG
>RHMF01001323.1_pt1 | contig 11259 bp, 9 predicted proteins | sample 5365151 | NCBI WGS metagenome assembly RHMF01 (sample SAMN10266501, study PRJNA497801) | feces metagenome | isolation source: feces | host: Bos taurus | place: China: Prairie of Fairy Mountain | collected 2017-08-14 | reverse complement strand
CTGTGTCCATACCCAGCCTTTCGCTAACTTCTTTGTAGACAGTATTTAGCAGTTCGGAATCCTGTTCAGCCATCCGCATCACCTCTTTGGTAGATTCTACCAAATTCGATTTCTCAAGTCTAATCCCAAAGTCCTTGTGTTTGTCCATATGGTTTATCACCCCCAAAATAGAAATCCCCCATGGTTAGGTAAGCCTAGGTCCATGAGGGTCAGTATTATTATATTTATTTGTAGCTTGGACAAATGCGGTAGCTTTGCAGCAAAGACTTGGGTTTCTATCCCGGAAAGAAGGTAGTTGTCTTTTCGAAAATGTGGCGGTTTCCTTTTAGCCTTATGGGTAGCGGAAAGTTAGGGGAACTGGGGAGTTTTTGAGAAGGGTTGCTGTTTTTGGGATCCTTGTGTCGGTAATTGCTATACCGAAATTTCCCCAACGGTCATTTCTGCTGATGGGAACTTCCCTGGAGAAATGGGGAGACTAGGATCAGCAAAGGGTATTGATGCTATCTTTGCGAAGACTTGTTTTGATCCCTCGGTCGGCGTCTGGTCGGCGCGGAGAGGGAAGAAGCACCGGTTCTTGATCGCGTTCTTCGCCTTTTCGCAACCGGAATAAAGTGCTCATAACCCGGAGGTCGTAGGTTCGAGTCCTGCCTCCGCAACCAGAAAAGACAGTCACCCATTCGGGTGGCTGTCTTTTTTCTTGTTATACAATAAAATATATGTTATTTTCAATTAACCGTAATAAAAATGTAGACAGTCTTCGTCTAATAGGTGAAAGGAGGCGATAGGCCGTGACAAATGAGATGTTCACTCAGCGGGTGGAAAAGGCAAGGCAGAAACTATACAAGACCGCCATTGTCTATATGGGCAGCCACAGTGCTGCGATGGATGTGCTGGATGAAGCCATCTATAAAGCCTGGTGCGCCAAAAACAAACTCCGGCAGGAAATGTATTTTAACACATGGATCACCCGGATTCTTATCAATGAATGCCACAACGAACTGCGCCGACAGAAACGGCTGCATCCCATTGAGGAACTTCCGGAGATGGCAGCGGAATTCTATGACCGTCTGCCCCTGAAGGAGGCCATCGGGCGGCTTCCCAAGGACCTGAAGGACGTGATTATCTTGCGATATTTTTCGGGCTTTACCTTGGTGGAAACGGCTAAAATGCTGAAGATCCCCCAGGGAACTGCGGCATCCAGACAGCGCAAGGCGCTGCAACTATTACGGTTGGAATTAGATGAGGAGGTGTCTGCATGAACCGTAACGAAGAATTTTTTGAACTGCTGAACGAATTGGAGGAGAATGCTCCCGATTTGTCTGTATCTGTCCGAAAAGCGAGGGACAGAAGAAAAAGGTCTGTATTTTTGTATCGTCCCTTGGCAGGTCTTGCAGCTTGCTTTGCCCTCTTTGTGCTGCTGGTCAATGTTTCTGCGCCGGTGGCCCGGGCCTGCGCCAATGTGCCCATTGTGCGGCAACTTGCCGAGGCGGTGACCTTCTCCCGATCCCTTTCTGAAGCGGTAGAGAATGATTATGTGCAGCATTTGGACTTGGTTCAGGAAAATAACGGTGTCACCGCGAAGATTGAGTATGTTATTGTGGACGCTAAACAGGTCAATATATTTTACCGATTGGAATCGGAAGAATACAAGGCTATGTACACAAGTCCTAAAGTTTTGCACAAGGACGGTATCAAAGAAGAACCTTGCATATGGCGCACACCTATCAACGATGTGCCCAACGAAGAACTTCGTCTGATTACCCTGGACTATTATGATAAAGAGGTACCGGATGGGGTACAACTGGAGATGCTGGCCTATCAGGTGCTAAAAGATTACCAGGAGAAAGAAAAGCCCATCGCAAAGTTTACTTTCCAGCTGGAATTTGATGCTGAACGTATCGCTCCGGCGATTGTATACCCTGTCAATGAGACGGTGGTTTTGGACGGTCAGCGGATCACTGTTACGGATATTGAAGTATATCCTACCCACTTGCGTGTGAATACCGTAGGCGCGGCAGATAACACAGCTTGGCTGGAGGGATTGGATTTCTCTATTGAAACAGAAAAGGGGCGTTTTGATGTTCCGGCAGGCGGTATTCTTTCCACCGGCAAGAAGGAAGGTCATATGTCCTTCCGGGCGGACAGCTTCTATTTCTATGAGGCAAAGGAGATACGGTTGATCATCACCGGGGCCCGTTGGCTCAGCAAGGATATGGAAAAGGTCAAGATCGACCTGAAGACAGGGCAAGCCGGCAGCCTGCCTGCGGGCATTTCATTTGTTCCTATGGGAAAAGAAAACAATATGAGCCTGGTTATGCTCCATATCTGCTGGGATTGGGATGATAGCCGGCGTATGATGCTGAGCACGGTGTATGAGAATGCCGAAGGGGAGTTGTGTGAAGCTTCTGTGGGCGCCAGAAATTGCCGGGAACATGAGGGCAACTGCTGGTACGAATGGCTGGAGCTAAAGGAGTATCCTTATGATGACATTTGGATTCAACTAACCTATACGCATGGCTGGAAGGCAGAAAAGCCAATCATAATGACTGTTCAATAACCGAATAAGGAAGCCTGGGACGAAAATGCTTCGTCCCAGGCTTTTCGTATGGAATTTAGACAAAGGCCTTTGCTACTTCCTTCAGTAATCTGCGGATGTGCAGGTGCTGGGGGCAGGCGGTTTCGCATTGTCCACATTCGATGCAGGCATCGGCTTTTACGGGAAGGGCGGCATAGTCCGCTTCCGGCTGGCCTTCTGCAGTTCTTTTTTGGTTAAGCAGGGCAAAAATTTCGGGGATGGGGATACCCGCCGGACAATCATCGGTGCAGTAGCGGCAGGCGGTGCAGGGGATGCGGTGCTGGGCCTGATAAAGGGTCCGCGCCTGGTTGACGATTTGGTGTTCTTTCTCACTGAGGGGAACAAACTCCGTCATAAAAGAGAGATTATCTTCCATCTGGGCCATATCGCTCATACCGGAAAGGACCATAGCCACACCGGGGAACCCGGCGGCGTAACGGATAGCATAACTGGCAGGACTTCCGTCCATCATTTCCAGGGCTTCCTGGGGCAGATTTACCAGACTGCCACCTCTGACCGGTTCCATAATCACAACAGGCTTACCGTGTTTGCGGCAGACTTCATAGCATTTGCGGCTTTCCACACGGGGATCTTCATAGTCGACATAGTTGAACTGGATTTGGACGAATTCCATCTCAGGGTGCCGGGTCAGGAATTCGTCCAAAAAGGCTGCGCTGTCGTGGAAGGAAAAACCCAAATGCCGGATTTTCCTCTGTGCCTTCAGCTCCTTGGCAATCTCGTAAGAACGAGTCCTCGTGTAGAGTTCATCCCGCTTTGCGCTGACAGCGTGCAGCAGGTAAAAGTCAAAATAGTCTACGCCGCAGGCTTCCAACTGATTTTGGAAGAAGGGGAGGATTTCCTCTTCTTTGTCAAAACAGCCTCCGGAGAGTTTGTTTGCCAGCACAAATTGCTCCCGGGGATAACGGTTTACAAGGCACTCTTTAATGGCAAGTTCACTTTTGCCCTGAATGTAGGGGTGGGCGGTGTCAAAGTAGTTAAAGCCGGCAGATAAGAAAGCATCTACCATTTTGGCGGTCAGGGGAATGTCCACATCTTCTGCCACCATAGGCAGTCGCATCATTCCAAAACCAAAGTTTTTCTTAATCTCGGGGAAATAGGTGTTCATAAAGCATCCTCCCAGCTTTGTTTTATTTTCTCAATGGCTTCGATACCTGCTAAGGATAGTTCCGGGGTGATTACCGGGCTATTTGGCAGGCCTTTTTCCAAGCAGGCGGCAATATGCTCTGCCTCATAAATCAGCTCATATTGGCAGGGGAATTCCAAGATTTTTTCCTTGCCATCAATGTGGAAAAGGACCTTTTGGGCTTTCCAGTAGTTAGGTAGTTCTATGTAGCCCTTTTCTCCGAAAATACGGCAGGTGTTATCCAAAACTGCGCGTGTGCTGTTTTTGGCGGAGAATAAAACCCCGCTTTCGGTTTGACCGGTGAGAATGTACTGCCATTCCACACCGTTGGGAAGTTTGCTTGCCGTGCCGCTGATTTGGGTGATAGGGCCAAAAAGCCAATGGATCAGTTGCACTGCGTAGATGCCGCTGCTGAGGAGCGGCCCGCCGCCGGCTTCCTTATCGAACATCCAGCCGTTATAGGAGCCGGAGAAGCTGTGGCTCAGTTCTGCCATTGTGATATTCCCCAAGTCTTGCAGCCGCCTTTTGGTTTCCAGGAGGGCGGGCAAAAACAGCATCTTTTGGGCTTCCATCAAGAAAAGCCCCTTTTCCCGCGCCAGGTTGTAAAGCTCTGCTGTTTGCACGGAGGAGGTGGTGCAGGGCTTTTCGCAAATCACGTGCTTGCCTGCAAGCAAGGCCTCCCTTGCCCAGGGGTAATGCTGGGCATTCACATTGGAGATGTAAACAATATTGATAGTTTTATCCTGCAGCAGTTCCCGGTGGGAGCCGTAGGCAGTGGGGATGTTCCATTGGGCGGCTTTCTCCCGGGCCTTGGAAAGACTGCGGGAGGATACTGCCGTGATTTCCCCCTTGCCGCTGGCCCGGACGGCGGCAATAAACCGGGGCGCAATGGAAGAAGTGCTTAAAATACCGTAGCGAAGTTTCATAAACCAATCTCCTTGCTAATGTATTTTTATTATAGCACATCCCAAAAGAAAAGCAAATGTTGCAAAATACGCCAAGTGGCTTTATAATCATAGGCAAGAGGTGAGCATATGGAACAACATGTTTATGATACCTATGTGCGACTGCTGGAGCGGGAACTGGTGCCGGCGATGGGCTGTACCGAGCCGATTGCAGTTGCCTATGCGGCGGCGGTGGCCACCCGGGAACTGGGCGTTCTGCCGGAAACGGTGGATATTTGCGTCAGCGCCAACATTATTAAGAATGTAAAGGGCGTGACCGTGCCGAATACGGGTGGCCTTCACGGGCTGAAAGCGGCAACGGCTGCAGGCATTATCGCAGGTGACCCGGATAGCAAACTCTTGGTTATCAGCCAGGTGTCCGAGGAGCAGCAGGTTCGCATTTCCCAATATTTGGAAGAGGCGGCCTTTACAGTCCGGGAGTCGGATACAGGCGCTCTCTTTGATATTTGCATTACCCTTTGTGGCGGCGGGCATCAGGCTTCCTGCCGGATTGCAGAGGCCCACGCCAACATTGTTTCCATTTGCCGGGATGGGGAAACCCTCTACAGCCGGGAACTGGGGAATTACGCCCCGGAAACCTCTGCAGACAAGAAACTGCTTACGGTGGAGCAAATTGTGGAGTTTGCGGACAGCCTGAAAACGGATGATGTAAAAGCCGTTTTTGATCGGCAGATTGCCTTTAATATGGAGATTGCCGAAGAAGGCCTGCGGAACAATTATGGCGCCCGGATCGGACAGGTTCTGCTGAAAAGCCGGGAAAACGATGTGATTACCCGGGCCAAGGCCTATGCGGCAGCGGCTTCCGATGCCCGTATGGGCGGCTGCGACAAGCCGGTGGTAATCAATTCCGGTTCCGGCAATCAGGGGATTACCACCTCCATTCCTGTGGTAATCTATGCCCGGGAACTGGGGGCAAGCCAGGAGCAACTGTACCGTGCGCTGGCGGTTTCCAATTTGGTGACATTACATCTGAAATCCGGCATTGGCCCTCTGAGTGCCTATTGCGGTGCTATCAGCGCAGGCTGCGGCGCAGCGGCGGGGATTGCTTACTTATATGGGGGCAAGTTCCGGGAAGTGGCCCATACAATCGTCAATGCTCTCGCCATTAACTCCGGTGTGATTTGCGATGGCGCAAAAGCCAGCTGCGCTGCCAAAATCGCTTCTGCGGTGGAAGCAGGCATTTTGGGCATGCAGATGTTCCGTCAGGGCAGCCAGTTCTACGGCGGAGACGGCATTGTCAGCAAAGGCGTGGAAGCAACCATCCGCAACGTCAGCCAGGTTGCCAGCGAAGGTATGCGCAAAACCGACGCAGAAATCATCAAGATTATGCTGTCATAGGACATACTATACAGGAAAACAGTCCCGCACACAAAAGTGCGGGACTGTTTTTTGTGTAGAGGCAGAATTGTGGGTGCATACTATCTTTAGGAGTGATGGTATGAACACAATTTGGGAAAAGGATGCAAAAATGCCCCGGTTTGCTGCCTTGGATGGCAACTTGCGGACGGATGTGCTGATTATCGGCGGGGGACTGGCGGGTTTGCTGTGTGCTTATTATTTGCAAAAGGCGGGAGTAGATTGCGCCCTTATAGAAGAAAATCGGCTGATGGGCGGGGTCAGCGGCAGAACCACTGCCAAACTGACCTCCCAACACGGCGTTATCTACAAAAAACTGTTAGATAGATTTGGCCCGGAGAAGGCCCGTCTTTACTATAAGGCTAATGAAGATGCTTTGGGCGCTTTTCGGTCTTTGGCAAAAGAGGGAGCGTTTGATTTCGAAATGCAAAGCAGTTTTCTTTATGCCACAGATGAACTGCAAACATTAGAAGAGGAAATGCGCGCTTATGAAGCCCTGAAAATTCCGGCCCGTTGGCAGGAGGAACTTCCCCTCCACTTTCCGGTAAGGGGGGCGCTGGAATTTTTGCAGCAGGCTCAGTTTCATCCGTTGAAATTGGGGGCTTTTTTGGCAAAGGACTTGCATATCTATGAGGATACAAAGGCCCTGGCGTTTTTGGGAAATCGGGTAGAAACCCCCAAAGGAACAGTGACTGCAGAAAAAATCATTGTTGCCACCCATTTTCCGCTCTGGAACAAGCATGGGGCTTACTTTTTGAAGCTTTACCAGCAAAGGTCCTATGTGCTGGCTTTGAAAACGGAAAATCCCATAGAGGGAATGTATTTGGACTGCCGGGAAAACGGCTTGTCCGTCCGGGGCGCAGGTCCGTTTCTTCTGCTGGGAGGCGGGGGACATCGCACCGGAAAAGAGGGGCTTGGGTGGAAGCTTCCGGGGCAGGCGGCAAGAAAATACTATCCGGATGCACCGGCGGTAGCCCGCTGGGCCACTCAGGACTGTATGAGTTTAGACGGGATGCCCTATATTGGAAAGTACAGTAAAGCCACCCCCAACCTCTATGTGGCAACCGGGTTTGGCAAGTGGGGGATGAGCAGTTCAATGGTGGCAGCCCGAATACTGACAGAGTTGGTTAAGGACAGGAAAGACCCCTACGGTGGCCTGTTTTCGCCCCAGAGGAGCATCCTGCACCCCCAACTGGCTTCCAACGGCCTGGAAACTACTGCAAACTTGCTTCGTCTCCGGGGCCCCAGATGTCCCCATATGGGCTGTGCGCTTCATTGGAACTGTCAGGAGCATTCCTGGGACTGCGCCTGTCACGGCTCCCGGTTTGATGAAAAGGGAAAGAGGCTCAATAGCCCTGCCACCGCTGATTTGAAAAAACCTCCCCATAAATGAGAAGAGGCACACCTTTCGGTGTGCCTCAAGTATTAACTGTATTTTTCCATATGGGCTTTAATAGCAGAAAAGGAAGCGTCACTGATGGCGTGTTCTATTTTGCAGGCATCTTCTGCGGCTGTTTCCTTATCCACACCCAAGCGGATTAAAAGGCCGGCAAGTAAGGTGTGTCGCTCATAGATTTTCCTTGCAATTGCCAAGCCCCTTTCTGTGAGGGTAATGTGGCTTTCTTCGTCCACTTCAATATAGCCGTCTTTTTTCAGCAAGCCCATTGCCCGGCTCACACTGGGTTTGGAGTAACCCATGTATTTACCTACATCGATGGCGTGGACAGGTTCGCCCTTTTGTAAAAGCACATAGATGCTCTCCAAGTACATTTCTCCGGATTCCTGAATGGCCAAATGAACGCCCCCTTTTGAAAGACTGGGTTCATTTTAGCATACAATAGAAGAAATTGCAACTATGTACCCTGCCGACGGTGTTCCGGCAGCAGGGGGGCAATTACTGCATGCCCTGCTCGTAGGCTTCGATCATCTTCTTACTCATTTGACCCGTACGACTTTCGTCACTTGCACGGCTTTTCAGCCGTGCAAGATATTTTTTCGTGCTTTCACCAGTGAAAATACGGATGTCCAGTTCCATCTTTCCATCCTCCTGGGGTGTTACCAGGATCTTGTCGATGAAAGTATCAATAAATTCCTTGGTTACTGTGCCGTTAGCAACATCCCGTTCCGCTGCTTTGAGTGCTGCGTGGATTTGCGCCATATGCTCTCGGTGAGCCTCGGAAGATACCCGCTGCAGCTCCAGCTCTTCCAGGTTTTCCTCTGCTTCCTTTTTCTCGGCATCCAGGCTTTCGTTCCGCTGCTTGAACTCGTCATTGGAAATAGCACCATCCACACGAAGATCAAGCAAGGCTTCCTTTTTCCGTGCGATGCGGGCCAGGAGTGCGTTCTGCTTTTCGATTTGGGCGTTGAGGTTTTCGTCGGAGGTAATGCTGCGGTACATTTCCTCATATTCTTCAATCATTGCGATGGCTGCTCCGCTGGTGTCCTTGAACACCTCGAACAGAAGCGGGATGATCTCGGACTCATAGATGGCGAAGGAGTCGCAGGAGTCCTTGCCGTTGTTGATCTTGCCAGAGCAGACCCACTTGCTATTCTTATTGCCTTGCTTGTCCTTGGAATCTCTGCGGTAGTAAGGAGTGCCGCAGGAGGAACAGAACAGTTTGCCCGTCAGCAGATTTGCGTGGTTGCAAATGCCCTGGCGGTTTTTTACATCGTCGCTCCGTCTCCGCAGGATTTCGTTGGCCTTGTCCCAGAGTTCCTCGGAAACAATGGCGGGGACGATTTCGCCCGTTTCATCCTTGAACATTACCCATTCCTCGGGAGGGAGGAATTTTTGCTTCTTGGTGAACATATCCACAACCTTGACCTTGTTGCCTACATAATAACCCTTGTACTTGGCGTTGGCGATCATATTGGACATTGTGGAGTGGGCGATCTTCTTGCCGTTCAGATTGCGGTAACCCTTATCCCAGAAGATTACCTCGATCTGCTTCATAGAATATTCGTCGGTGGCGTACAACTCAAAGAGTTCACGCACCATTTCGGCCTGCTTCTCGTCGATGACCAGCTTGCCGTTGTTCTTGGTGTAGCCAAAAATGCGGCTATTGCCCAGGACAACGCCATCCTTGATGGCCTGCTTGTGGCCGAACTGGACACGGGCGCTCAACTTGCGCAATTCTTCCTGGGCGATGGAGGACATAATGGCCAGCCGCAGTTCTGCATCCTCGTCCAGAGTGTTGATGCCGTCATTCTCGAAGAACACGCCAACGCCGCACCGCTGCAGCTGACGGGTGAACGAGATGGAGTCCACAGTATTACGGGCAAAACGGGAGATTTCCTTGGTGATGATGAGGTCGAACATATCTTGCTCGGCATCGCTGATCATTCGGTTGAAATCCTCTCGCTTCTTGGTGGAGATGCCAGAGATGCCCTCGTCGATGTAGCCAGGGACGAAAGTCCAGCAGCTTACCTTTTTGATTTTGTCCTCATAGTATGCAATCTGGTTGGAAAGGGAGTTCAACTGCTCGTCGGACTCCGAGGAAACACGGGCGTAAAAAGTAACCCGCAGGGGAATATCGTAAATGCTCTTGGTTTTCAGTAACTGTCTAATAGTATGTAATTCCATTTTTCTATACCTCCAAAAAGTTCGTTAAATCATTATCTATATATTACTTTAATTATCAAACGAAGTCAATGCCCTAAAGCTGCCAATGTTTGGCAGCCTAGGGAGTCGGAGACGGAGCAACCCGTCCCTTTCGGTTGACAATGCGGGAGTTCATCTTGCGGTGTTCTTCCTTGGTGATGATCCCCTTCTCCAGAAGGGAGTCATTGAAGTACCGCAGCCACAACTGTTCGTACTGGTGTTTATTCTTTTCGTTCGTTTCGTTTTTCTTCATAGCTTACCGCCTCTCTAAATTAAATTTCCCGTTTTTTCCTCCGCTATGCGTCGGGGAAAAATGGGTGCTGCAAGTCGCTTGCATAGGTAATTTAGAGAAAGCGGTATGTAGTTGGCGGGGATGGAGGGTGTAGAAAAATAGGCCAAAAAAGGGGGTAATTTTCTACACTCTTCGCCCGCACATTTTTCTCGGGGATGCCTACGGCGGGGCGGCTGCCCCAGGAGTACGAAGTAGATATGCTGGCGGCATATCATACTGAGTACTTAATGCCGTTTTCCTAACTTTTGATATGCGTTTTTATCGTTAATTGTTCTAAATTATATTCGAGGTGATATATTTATGGCAAAAATGATGAAAGCAACTGTAAGAAATGGACGAGCCACCGCCAGTGGTCAGGTCTATAACGCCAACCACAACACCCGAGCCGAGACCAGGGCCCAGGAGCGACACATAGACCACAACCGCACCGACCAGAACATCAACTTGCAATTTACTGCTGAAGGCCGTGTCCGTCGCTGCGGCAGCTATGATGCCAAGGCATTCGAGTTATCCAGGTATGAGCAGCTATACGGCCCAGGCCAGGAGGCCAAGAATGCCCGCTACATCCAGGACGGCCATCCCGAGAGGTGCAAATCCGTGGGCGACATATACGCCAGCCGCCGCACCGCCCCACTGGAGACCATTATCCAGTTAGGCAGCCGAGATACGGACATTGACCCCCAGGAGCGAAAGGAAAAGCTGATGGCAGCCACCGCCGAGCTGATCGACGGCCTCCAGAAACGATGGGGCGATAACCTCCATCTCCTTGATTTGGCAATCCACCTGGATGAGGAGGTCGCCCATTGCCACTTGAGAATGACATTCTCTGCCCTGGACAAGTTCGGACAACGAGTACCCAACCAGGCCCAGGCATTTGAGGCTATGGGCATCCAAAGGCCAGACCCCACCACCAAGGAGGGCAAATACAACTGCCCGCTGATCACATTCTCCGAGATCATCCGCCAGGAGTTCTATGATCTTTGCGAAAAGCAAGGCATCATCATTGATAGAGAGGTCAAAAACCCATCCCAGAAGCACTTGTCCGTTCTGGAATATAAGTGCCAGCAGCTTGAAACCCAGGCACAGCAGCAGGCCCAAGCCATCGAGGCCGCCCAGGCAGAGATCGAAGAAGTGAGAGCCGAACGAGATACCCTCCGAGACCAGAACTCTGTCAGCCGAACCATCCAGCAATCCCTGGAAAGGCCCGATATTAAAATAGAACCCGAGTACCTACCAGAGAAAAAGAGCATCACGGGCAAGGTGATCGAGCCAGAAAAGGTCAAATTGACCCGAGCCGACTATGAATGGCTGCGGGAACGGGCATCC
>RHMF01001322.1_pt1 | contig 11259 bp, 11 predicted proteins | sample 5365151 | NCBI WGS metagenome assembly RHMF01 (sample SAMN10266501, study PRJNA497801) | feces metagenome | isolation source: feces | host: Bos taurus | place: China: Prairie of Fairy Mountain | collected 2017-08-14 | reverse complement strand
GCCTCAGATCGAGGTTACCTTCGACATCGACGCCAACGGCATCGTGAACGTCTCCGCCAAGGACCTGGGTACCGGCAAGGAGCAGAACATTACCATCACTTCCTCCACCAACATGTCCAAGGAGGACATCGACAAGGCTGTCCGCGAGGCTGAGCAGTTCGCCGCCGAGGATGCCAAGCGCAAGGAAGAGGTCGACACCCGCAACCAGGCTGACCAGATGGTCTACCAGACTGAGAAGACCCTGGAGGAGATGGGCGACAAGCTGCCCGCCGAGGACAAGGCCAGCGTGGAGGGTGCCCTGAACAACCTGAAGGAGAAGATGAAGGGCAACGACACCGCTGAGATCAAGGCCGCTACCGAGGAGCTGACCAAGGCCTTCTACGCCGTCAGCGAGAAGCTGTACCAGCAGGCTGGCGCTCAGGCCGGTCCTGACATGGGCGGCGCCAACTGCGGCGGCGACTGCGGCAGCTGCAACAGCGATCCTAACGTTGTGGACGCTGACTTCGAGGTTGTTGACGACGACAAGTAAGTGCTAAGCGTCTAAGTACCAGAGAGCAGGCGCGCAGCGGTAAGCAGTGCGCCGTCGCGGAGGGTGCGAGACGTGATAACAATACCCAAAACAACGAAAATAATTGCTGAAAGTGGGGCGGAAGGATTCCTTCCGTCCCACTCGGGGCGTTCAGGCGGGCGGGAAGTCCGCCGGTTCATTCCCTCATGATCAAGAGGTGAGTATCATGGCAGAAACGAAAAGAGATTATTACGAGGTACTGGGCGTTGGGAAAGTGGCCTCTGACGAGGAACTGAAGAAGGCCTACCGCAAGCTGGCCAAAAAGTACCATCCCGACGTGAATCCCGGTGATAAAGAGGCCGAGGCCAAGTTCAAAGAGGTCAACGAGGCGTACAGCATCCTCTCCGATGCCGACAAGCGCTCCCGCTACGACCAGTTCGGCCACGCAGGTGTGGATCCCAACTACGGCGCAGGAGGCGGCTTCACCGGCGATTTCGGTGATTTCGACCTGGGCGACCTGTTTGGTTCCTTCTTTGGCGGTGGTTTTGGCGGCGGCTTTGGTGGCGGCGGCGGTGCACGCCGCAACGGCCCCCAGCAGGGTGAGAGCCTGCGCGCCAGCGTGAGCATTACATTTGAGGAGGCTGCCTTCGGCTGCGAGAAGGAGATCGTCCTCAACCGCACCGAGAGCTGCGACGAGTGCCAGGGCAGCGGCTGTGCCGCCGGCACCACTGCTGAGACCTGTCCTGACTGCCGGGGTACCGGCAGCGTGCGGGTGCAGCAGCGTATGGGTGGCATGGCCTTCTCCAGCACCGCGCCCTGTTCCAAGTGCCGCGGTACCGGCAAGATCATCCACCAGCCCTGCAAGAAGTGCGCCGGTGCAGGCAGCGTGAAGCGCCAGAAGCGCATTACCGTCACCATTCCCTCCGGCATCGACGACGGTCAGGCCGTCTCTCTGCGCGGTCAGGGTAATGCCGGTAAGAACGGCGGCCCCAGCGGTGATCTGATCGTGGGCGTGCGCATCAAGCCCCATGCCCACTTCCAGCGCCAGGGCACCACTGTGCTCTATGAGCACCCCATCTCCTTCTATCAGGCTGCTATGGGCGGCGAGCTGGAGATCCCCACTATTGACGGCAAGGTGAAGTACACGCTGCCCGCCGGTACCCAGACCGGGACTACCTTCCGCCTGCGGGGCAAGGGTATCCCCGAGCTGCACGGCCGGGGCCGGGGCGACCAGTACGTCACCGTGCGCATCCAGACTCCTACCAGCCTGAACAGTGAGCAGAAGAGCGCGCTGCGCGCCTTTGCAGAGGCCATGGGGGAAATCGAAAAGGATGACGATGAGGAAGACGGCCTGAAGGGCTTCTTTGAAAAGCGCAAAAAGAAGAAGTGAGTATAAAAAATTCCCGAACCGTAACAACGGTTCGGGAATTTTTTTGTTTTGTTATCGGCCCAGCAGGAACAGATTCCGGTCAGAGACAAAGTTGGGGATGGAGTAGAGAACGACGACATTGTCGATCTCATTCTCGCGAATATAGTCCTGCAGACTGGTGTAGTTGGTACGGAAGTCCCACAGGTGGATTTCGGAAAAGTTCTGGGTCAGGAAGGGAGCCAGACTGTCGGAGTAGGAGTCGCGCACCAGCAGTACCTTGGGGGCGTCAGTGTTCTGGGTTTTGATGGTACACAGAGGCTGCAGATTACCGCCCAGAAAGAAGGAATACTTGTCTTTGACGGACAGCTTTTCCTCCACATAGAGACGGCCCGGCACGGGGGAGCCTTCGGGATAGCAAGTGACCTCCAGGCCCTCGTCGGAGATATAAGTCTCAATGGTGTCAGGTGCAACCCAACGCACGCCAGAGGTGGAGAAGATGGTGCCGTTGAAATCTTCAGTCACGGTGGTGGGGGTGAGAGAATCCAGAGAGACGGCCTCCATCCCCATGGCGTCCATCAGAGCCGCGTAGCCGTAGTAGGCGCCCAGAGAGGTCCAGTGGTGGTCGGTGCGGTAGTAGACATCCTCGTCCTTGTGGCCGTTCAGCATGCCGTACAGGTCGATGGTGTTGGCCTGGGTCTTGCTGTAAAGCTGGTCGATGATGGCCTTCTCGTCGGCGGTGGGAGCGCCCTGAGGCAGACGGTCAGACCAGATAGCGGCGGCGGAGGGGATCAGACCGAAGTAGACAGGTGCGTCCACGCCGCTGACCAGCTTATCCAGGTGAGCCATGTCTTTGTCCAGTTTGTCCAGGTCAGGAGTTTCCAAGCGGTTGATGAGGGTGCCCTCGGAACCGAAGTAGACGCCGTTGTTCTCCTGCTTGCCGGTCAGACGCTCGCACCAGCTCTTGATGGACACCCACAGGTCGCGGCCCACCAGATGGTCGCTGACGTACTTTTCGGCGTCAGCCATGAAATCGCCATCCTGAATGGCCTGGAGAGAGATTTTTGGGGGCTTAGACAGGTTGCGGTTCTCCAGCTGGGAGAAATCCTTATCGGGGAGGATGGTGCTGATCACCAGCATGCCGCCCAGAAAGGTGCAAAACAGGGCGGAGAGAAAGATATTAAACTTTTTGCTCATGACAGACACCTCCTTAGAAGCGGAAATAGAGGAAGGGGTTGTAGGTGCTGGCCACCAGATAGGCGGTGCAGATCAAAAGACCGGCCGTCACCAGGACGGTGCAGGCCACCTGCTGGGCCTTGGGGGAGAGCTTGCGATACATAGTCGCGCCTAGAGGGGTGGAGGCCACTGCGCACAGGATCAGAGTGGGCAGATAGCTGGCAATATAGTAGCCCAGAGTACTGTCTGCCAGGGGGACGCCGCCCATGCCGAACATGACCTTCAGATAGGCGGTCAGATGGGTAAAGTCCTCCAGGGCAAAGATGGCCCAGCTGACCAGCACGAAGAACAGGGTGTAAATGTGCTGGAGTACGGCGGGGAGCTTTTTCAGCAGATCGGTCAGGAAGAACTTTTCAATCATCAGCAGGGCGAAGAAATACAGGCCCCACAGCAGGTAGTTCCAGCTGGCACCGTGCCAGATACCGGTCGCGGCCCACACCACGAACAGGTTGAACACCCAGCGGCCCTTAGAGCAGCGGTTGCCCCCCAGGGGAATATACAGGTACTCACGGAACCAGGTGGACAGGGAGATGTGCCAGCGGCGCCAGAACTCAGTGATGCTTTTGGAGATATAGGGGTAGTTGAAGTTGGGGAGAAAATCAAAGCCCAGCATCCGGCCCAGGCCGATGGCCATGTCGGAATAGCCGGAGAAGTCGAAGTAGATCTGGAAGGTAAAGGCCAGCACGCCCAGCCAGGCACCTGCCACGGTCAGATCGGCAACGGCCATGGCCTTGTAGCAATCCCACAGGTAGCCGGCGTTGTTGGCCAGCAGCAGCTTCTTGCCCAGGCCCACCATGAAGATCTGCACGCCAGAGGCAAACTGATCGGCAGAGCAGGTACGCTCATTGATCTGGTCACCCAGATCCTTGTACTTGATAATGGGGCCGGCGATGAGCTGGGGGAACAGGGTGACGAAGGTTCCGAAGTTGACAATGCTGCGCTGGGCGCGGGTGTCGCCGCGGTAGACGTCGATTGTGTAGCTCATAGTCTGGAAGGTGTAGAAGGAGATGCCGATGGGCAGGTGGGTGTTCATGATGGGCATAAAGTCCAGACCGATGGCCTGGAGAGAGCCTGCCAGGAAGTCCCAGTACTTGAAGAAGCACAGCAGAGCCAGGTTGAAGATGATGGATGAGGTGACGGCCAGCCGTGCGCCTTTGTCATTGCCTTTGGCCTTGCAACGCTCTACGATCAGACCGTGGGAAAAGTCGATGGCGGTGGACAGAAACATGATGGACACATAGGTCCGTTCACCCCAGTAATAAAACAGCAGGGAAGACAGCAGCAGCACCGGATTGCGCCACTTTCGGGGGACCACAAAGTAGACTAGCAGGGTCAGCGCCAGGAAGTAAAAGAGAAATAGAGGTGTGGAGAATACCATAAATGGCTCCTTTTCAGTCAGTCAAAACTGGGCGGGCGAATGGCTCGCCCGCCCGAAATGGATCAAAACAGGTCGTTGAAGGCAGCGACGGCATCATCGCAGAGTTCCCAAGCGACCATCATAACGTAATTGCCATGGGTGACAATGCGGGAGTTGTTCTGCCAACCCTCGATGGAAGCGGGGTACCAGGCACCGCCGGCAACCTGGGCATCAATGCGGGCCTGGAAAATGGCCTTGACGGCCTCAACATCGGCGGCGTTGGTCACCTCAGCCAGTGCGATTTCGCACACCACGGCGCCCATCATGGGCTGGTAGATGACCAGCTGCTTGGTGGGGATATCGACGATGCCGGGGTACATGTCGTTGTGCATGCCGAACTCCACGACGTTGGCGTTGGCGGCGAAGTTCTCGCCGTGCTGATCGGCCAGGTCGAAGACAAAGGCGTTCAGATCCACACTGCCGGTGGTGGGAGCGGAGGTGTCGGGAACAGAGGTGTCACCAGAGTCGGGGGTATCAGTCTCTGCCTCGAAGCTGCAGCGGACAGTGCAGCTGGCGCTGAGATCGCTGGAGGCGGCAGTGATGGAAGCTACGCCGGGGGCGATGGCGGTAACGGTGCCGTCCTCGGAGACGGTGGCGACAGTCTCATCGCTGGAGGACCAGGTCAGAGCGGCGCTGCCGCCGTTGACCCAGACGGGCTCCAGCTGATAGGTCTCGCCAGCCTTGAGCAGGGTAAAGTCGGTCTTGTTCAGGGAGAGGGTGGCAACCTCCTGCAGCACACTCTGGTCAGGGGCGCTGACGGAAGGCTCGGAAGCTTCGGGAATGGAGGCATCGGGAGCGCTCACGTCGGGGGTGGAGACATCGGTAGTGCTCTGGTCAGAGGGAGCGGACATAGAGGCAGATGCGTTGGCGGAGGCAGAGCCCTGGGCAGGTGCGTCCTGACTGCCGCAGGCAGACAGAAGGGAAACGGACAGGGTCAGTGCCAGAGCGAGGGCAGTGGTACGTAATTTCATGTTCGTAATCTCCTTAAAAATGTCAATATAAAATGAAAAATCGAAGGGATACAGGTGTGGTGGTTACAGGGATATTGACGAAAACAGGGAGGAAAAGTTCCCGGTTTTGCGAAAATAATTTTCATACAGGAACAAAATGGTGGAAATACCAATGTTCTGAGCAGAAAACCCGAGACAGTATATCAGAGTTTTCTGAAAAAAACCAGTCACGCTGTTGACAATTTCAAAAAACAGAATAATATTATATATGAATATATGTTCATGTGAAAGGAGAACGCGTGGGATGATGACTACGGCACCTTGTTGTCAGGAGGAAATGATCCACCAGGATGCGGTGGACTTGGTGCAGGAGAAACTGCCCCCTGACGAACTTCTATATGAGTTGGCAGAACTGTTTAAAATGTTTGGTGACAGTACCCGGGTGAAAATTTTATATGCGCTGTTGGAGTCAGAGCTTTGTGTATGCGATATTGCCAAGCTGTTGGATGTGACACAGTCGGCGGTGTCCCATCAGCTGCGGGTGCTGAAAAGCGGTAAGCTGGTCAAGTGCCGACGGGAGGGAAAAACCATGTTCTACTCCCTGGCCGACCAGCATGTTGTGGGTATTCTCGGCCTGGGAATGGAGCACGTGGAAGAATAAGGGGAATATGCAGTAAAGGAGAGGAATAGATGAAAAAGACATTTAAAATGGTGGATTTAGAGTGCGCAAACTGTGCGGCAAAAATGGAGGCTGCCATTGGAAAACTGGAGGGTGTCAACCAGGTGAGCATCAGCTTTATGGCCCAGAAGCTGGTTTTGGACGCCGAGGACAGCCAATTTGAGCAGATCGTAGATGAGGCGGCTAAAATCTGCAGAAAGATAGAGCCTGACTGCCGTATCCTGCGCAAGTAAAGCCGGAGGGAGTGCCATGACCAGAAAACAGAAAAAGATGCTTGGGCGCATCCTGGTTGCTGCCGCCCTTTTTGCAGGTATCGGCCTGTTTTGTGGTAGGGAACTGCTGAGATTGGGGCTGTATCTCATTGCCTACGGGGTGATCGGCTGGGATGTGCTGTGGCGGGCGGCACGCAACATCAAAAACGGACAGATATTTGATGAAAACTTCCTGATGGCTGTGGCCACTCTGGGAGCCTTGGGGTGTGAAGAATACCCGGAGGCGGTGGCTGTCATGCTGTTTTATCAGGTGGGTGAACTGTTTCAAAGTGTGGCTGTGGGCCGCTCTCGTCGTTCTATTGCTGCACTTATGGATATCCGCCCGGACAGTGCCAATGTGGAGCGGGAGGGACAGGTGTTGGCAGTGGAGCTGGAATCGGTGGCGGTGGGTGAGTACATCGTGGTCAAGGCTGGAGAGCGCATCCCACTGGATGGCCGGGTGGTGGAGGGAAACTCTGCCCTGGACACTGCGGCGCTTACCGGCGAGTCCCTGCCCAGGAACGTTTCGGTGGGGGACGAGGTGGTCAGTGGATGTGTCAACATGTCTGGCCTGCTGCGGCTGCAGGTGACGAAACCCTATGACCAGTCCACTGTGGCAAAAATTCTGGATCTGATGGAGAATGCCAGTGGAAAAAAAGCAAAGGCTGAGCATTTTATCACCAAATTTGCCCGGTACTATACGCCGTGCGTGGTGTTTGCGGCGCTGATGCTGGCTGTTGTGCCGCCGGTTCTGGATGGTCAGTGGGGAATGTGGCTGCGGCGCGCGTTGATTTTCCTTGTGGTGTCCTGTCCATGTGCCCTGGTGATCTCCATACCACTGAGCTTTTTTGGCGGGATTGGCGGCGCCTCACGACAGGGAATTTTGGTCAAAGGCGGAAATTATCTGGAGGCACTGGCTGCGGTCGGCGTGGTGGTCTTTGACAAGACGGGCACGCTGACCCAGGGGACATTCTCTGTTGGGCAGATCTGCCCGGTGAATATGAGTCAGGGGGAGCTTCTGGAACTTGCGGCACTGGCGGAGAGCTGGAGCGACCACCCCATTGCCCGATCTATCTGTAAGGCGCACGGAAAAACAGTCGACAAGAACCGGGTGACTGCTATCCGGGAGACGGCGGGCCACGGTGTAGAGGGACTGGTAGATGGCCGGCGGGTACTGGCGGGCAATGAAGGACTGCTGCGGCAGGCAGGGCTCTCATGTCCGCAGCTGGAAACTGTCTCCGGCACGGTGATCCACCTGGCGGTGGAGGGACAATATGCGGGCTATATCCTGATCGCCGATCAACTCAAAGCAGGAGCCGCACAGGCTGTTCGGGCCCTGAAAGAGGCAGGGGTAAAGAAAACTGTGCTGCTTACCGGAGACAACCGGACGGTGGCTCATGAGGTGGGGCGTTTGCTTGGAATGGACGAGATCTGCGCCGAGCTTCTTCCTCATCAGAAAGTGGAACAGGTGGAGCGGCTTCTTCGGGATAAAGAGCCGAAGGAGCGGCTGGTGTTTGTGGGAGATGGGATCAACGATGCGCCTGTTCTCTCACGGGCGGATATAGGTGTAGCAATGGGAGCGCTGGGCAGCGATGCCGCCATTGAGGCGGCGGATATCGTTCTCATGGACGATGATCTGGAGAAGCTGTCCCAGGCAATCCGTATCGCCCGCAAGACCCTGCGTATTGTCAAAGAGAACATCGTGTTCGCCCTGGGCGTCAAGTTTGGTGTGCTGATCTTATCGGCGCTGGGCTATGCCAACATGTGGATGGCAGTGTTTGCCGATGTGGGGGTATCGGTGATTGCTATACTCAATGCGGGACGAATGCTGAAACAAGATAAGCAATCATGACCTTGGAGCCTGTCAAAAAAGCGCAGCTTTTTTGACAGGCTCTTTTTGGGGTGGTATACTGAATATGTTATGCAACCAATAGAAAGGCGGCACATTCATGATCAACACCACCCTCTGTTATATCCGCCGGGGCGGGGAATACCTGATGCTCCATCGGATCAAAAAGGAAAATGATCTCAACCACGACAAGTGGATCGGCATCGGCGGCAAATTCGAGGACAAGGAGAGCCCCGAGGACTGCCTGCTGCGCGAGGCCAGAGAGGAGACCGGCCTGACGCTGACCGACTGGCGCTACCGGGGTATTGTCACCTTCGTCTCTGACCTGTATCCTACCGAGTACATGCACCTGTTCACTGCCGATGGCTACACAGGAGAGCTGAAAGAGTGCGACGAGGGCGTGCTGGAGTGGATCCCCAAGGAAAAACTGCTGGAGATCCCTCATTGGGAAGGGGATGCCATCTTCCTGGACCTGATCGACCGGGACGTGCCGTTCTTTTCGCTGAAGCTGTGCTACCAGGGGGATACTCTGGTGCAGGCTGTGTTGGACGGAACCTATTTGAAAGGAGCACCTGAGACATGATCGTGACATTGCACAATGAATTTCTCACCGTGGAGATTGAGGACGTGGGGGCACAGCTGGCCTCCATCACTGCCAAGGACGGTACCCAGTACCTGTGGCAGGGAGATCCGGAGATCTGGCCTCGCCGCGCCCCCCTGCTCTTTCCTATCCTGGGCCGGCTGAAGGACGGTCAGTACACCTTGGGGGATGAGACCTATACCATCCCAACCCACGGTTTCTGCCGGGATGCCCTGTTTGCGGTGGAGCAGCACAGCGACACCAGCGTCTCCTTCCACCTGTCCGACAGTGAGGATACCAGAAAAGTGTACCCCTTTGCGTTTGCCCTGACTGTCACCTACACCCTGGAGGAAAATCGGCTTATTAAGGCGCACAAAGTGGAAAACCACACCCAGCAGACGATGTACTACGAGCTGGGCGGTCACGACGGCTTCTGCGCTCCCATGTCCGCAGGGGAGAAAATGGGCGACTACGCCATCCGCATTCCCGGTCTGGAGGCAATTCAGCCCTACGCCATGAATGAGGATCTGATGCTCATTCCCAAGAACGTCATCGTGCCCCTGCATGATGGCCGTATCAATCTCAAGCCCATCGTCTACGGCCAGGATACCATCATCCTGGATCAGTTCCCCCAGTCCAAGGCTGTCTTGGTAGATGGTCAGGACCGCCCCCGTGTGACGTTGGAGTTTGCTGATTTTCCCTACCTGGGTATCTGGACCATGAACAAGGACTTTGACACCAATTATGTCTGCATCGAGCCTTGGACCACCCTGCCCGACGGCACCTTTGTGGGCCGCGGACTGAAGGACAAGGCGGGTATTCGCGTCCTGGAGCCCGGACAGAGCGAGACGCTGACCTACACCACCATTTTTGAGTAAGGAGAATACCGCATGAAGCCTGAATACGTCAACGCCTTTGGTCTGCGCAAGGTCTGCTCCCCTGAAGGCGAGATTTTGGAAGTTACCCTGGATGCTTCCTATAAGTACATGGAGAACGCTATGACTGTCACTGCCAAGGGGGTAGAGAACGTTGCCACCCCCAACTCTGAGCAGGTGGCATCTATTGTCATGAACCGCCAGAGCGCCATCTCCCTGCGCAATCTGCTCATCCAGACCCTGGGTGTGGAGTAATTGAAACAAAAGAGGCCTGTTCCTTTCGGAACAGGCCTCTTTTTACAGATTCAGACCGTAGATTTGGTTGGCGTTTTCAAAAAATACCTGCTCCTGGTGGATTTCAGGTACCAAGCGGCGAATGAAATTGATATATTCCTCCAGATTGACGATAGGCCAGTCGGTGCCGAACATCAGCCGGTCCCAGGAACACAGGGCGGTCATCCAGGTGCGCAGTAACCCTGCGTAACCCGCCTGTTCCAGGAAGTAGGCATCCAGATCCACCCGTCCCTCCAAAAGGCCGGAGAGGTCGGCACTGACATTGCGGTTTTTCTCCAGCACAGCAACTGCCGCGTCCAGAAAAGGATTGCCGAAGTGGCACATGACAAAGCGGGTCTTGGGATGGTCGGCAGCGGCCTCATCAAGGGCGAGGGGGTGGCTATACTTGAGGTAGGCCTTGGGATGGGCGGTCAGTCCCATGTGGACGGCTACGGGTTTGTCGTATTTGGCAGCCAAATCGTAAATGGGGTGATAGACATCATCGCTGAGCCAGATGCGGTTGTAGCCGGGATAGAGCTTGACTCCGCAGCAGTTTTCCTGCTTCAGGTGGGCCTCCACTTGGTCTGGCAGGTCCTCAGGAATGTGGGTCCCCCGCTTCATGACCATGCTGTCCAGCCCCACGCAGTAGTGGAAGAGATCCTCGGGATAGGTGTGATAGCCCGTCTCCAGGCTGCGGTTGCCCATGACCACGCCGTGGGCGATGTTCAGGTGCTTGTACACATTTCGCAGGTGCTCTGTGGAATTTTCATGCCCTACCCGCCGGGCCGTTTCATCTGACCAGGCTTCGGATGGAAACAGGTGCAGGTGTGCGTCGATGATCTTCAACGGGAAGACCTCCTTTTGAGGAAGTTTGCGTAAAACCAGGTAAGACCCAGGGCAGCCAGTGTGGAGAGGAGCGCCACCACAACGGGCAGAGCCCAGGTCAGACTGTTGAGCCAGGAAAGGGCGGGGACCTCGCGGATGAGGGCCAGCACCAGCATGTGCAACACAAAAATAGGGAGGGTCAGCTCCTGACCGCAGAACTTCAGAAAGTCGGAGAGGGCACCACCGGGAGCGCGGCGGTAGCGGATGCAGCGCCCCATCATGCCGGCCAACAGGATGATGGTACCCAGGTACAGCTCCTGCCGTCCGGCCCATTTGGCCTCCAGCAGACTGAGAAGGCCACCGCCCAAAATCATCCAATGCCAGGGGAGGGGCAGTGTCTTGATGGTCCGGCGGCGCCAGGCGGCCCAACTGCCCAGGGCGAAGAAGGGG
>RHMF01004082.1_pt1 | contig 11262 bp, 8 predicted proteins | sample 5365151 | NCBI WGS metagenome assembly RHMF01 (sample SAMN10266501, study PRJNA497801) | feces metagenome | isolation source: feces | host: Bos taurus | place: China: Prairie of Fairy Mountain | collected 2017-08-14 | reverse complement strand
TAAGGCCCTGGATGATCTGACCCTCACTGTGCCCAAGGGCGCGGTCTACGGCCTGGTGGGCCCCAATGGTGCCGGCAAATCCACCGCCATTCGCCACTTGACCGGCGTTTACCGTCAGGATACCGGCGAAATCCTCATGGAAGGCCAGAAAATTTACGAAAATAATGAATTGAAGGCCCGCATCGGCCATATCCCCGACGATATTTTCTTCTTCCCCTCCGCTACGCTGGAGGAAATGCGCAAGTACTACAAGGGGCTCTATCCCAAATTTGACGATGCCCTCTTCAGCCGCCTCCACGAGGTGTTCCAGCTGCCGAAAAAGAGCCCCATCCGGCGGTTCTCCAAAGGTATGCAGAAGCAGGCCGCTTTCCAGCTGGCCATTGCCAGCCGCCCGGATGTGATGATCCTGGACGAGCCGGTGGACGGCCTGGACCCTGTGATGCGCCGGCAGGTTTGGAGTCTGATCCTTTCGGATGTTGCCCAGTATGAAACCACCGTCCTCATTTCTTCCCACAATCTGCGGGAGCTGGAGGATGTGTGCGACCATGTGGGCATCATGGATCACGGCAAAATGCTCCTGGAGCGTTCCCTGGCGGATATGCAGGGCGCTACCTGCAAGCTGCAGATCGTGGGCGATATCCCGGAAAATCTGGAAATCCTCCATGAAAGCAGCTCCGGACGGCTGAAGACCCTGGTGGTGCGTGGCTCTACCCAGGAGGTCATCGCCCGAGCCCAGCAGACAAACCCCACTTATTTCGACGTGTTGCCCCTGTCCCTGGAGGAGATCTTCATCTATGAGCTGGGAGGTGTGAATTATGAAGTTAAGAACATCGTTCTTTAAGCCTGTTACCCTGAAAAAGGACATCTTCCGCTTTGCGCCGGTCTGGGCGCTGTACCTGATCGGTCTGATGATGTTCCTGCTGGAAACTGGCAGCCACTACGATTACGACAACTATGCCAACGTGGTGCTGCCCGATCTGATCACCGCCTTTGGCGTCGTGAATCTGTGCTATGCCGCCCTGTGCGCCAATCTGCTGTTTGGCGACCTGTATAACACCAAGCTGTGCTACTCCCTGCACGCCATGCCCTACCGCCGGGAAAGCTGGCTGCTGACCCACCTGGCGTCCGGCCTGCTGTTCAGCCTGGTGCCCAATGCGGTAGCGACGCTCTATCTGATGCTGCGGCTGGATGCCTACTGGTTCTTAGGCCTGTACTGGTATTTGGCGGTGACGCTGCAGTTTGTTTTCTTCTATGGCATCGCCACTGTCAGCGCCATGCTCACCGGCAACCGTCTGGCTATGCTGCTGGTCTATGCCGGCTTCAACTTCGTTGCCATGCTGCTGTATGCCACCGTTTATATCATTTATATCCCCATGTTCGTTGGCGTGGCGGCCAATATTACGGATTTTTCCCGTTTCAGCCCTGTGGTGCAGCTGTTCCAGCATGACTTCTTTACCTTTACCCGGATCGAAAATAATGCTTCGGATCTATACCATTCTTCCAAATATTTCTACCGCTTCGACGGCCTGGCCGATGGCTGGGGCTACAGCGCCATTTTGGGCGGCGTGGGTCTGGCGGCCATGGCGATCAGCCTTTGGCTCTACCGCATCCGCCATCTGGAGTCCGCCGGCGATTTCGTGGCCTTCCCCCGGATCAAGCCGGTGGCCTGCGTCATCATCACATTGTGCGTGGCGCTGTGCTTCGCCCTTGTGGGCGAGGCCATGGGCAGCGGCTATATCCTGTGGCTCATTGTGGGTATGATCGTGGGTTACTTCGGCGCAATGATGCTGTTGGAGCGCCGGATCAAGGTCTTCCGCAAAAAGACCCTCCTGGGCTTCATCGCCCTGGTGGTGGCTGTGGTCATCAGCCTCTGCGCCGTGGGCTTCGATTGGTTCGGCATCGAAAGCTGGACACCCAAGGCAGACCGGGTGGCCTCCGTCATCGTGACCAACCGGGGCAGCTACGATTATAATTATGAATATGGCGGTGGCTTGCGTGTTACCCTGGAGGATCCGGCGGACATCGCCAAAATCATCGATGCCCACCAGGATATCCTCGGCCGCATGGACGAAATGGAAGGCAACGGCGGCAAGCACCGGGTCACCCTGGTCTACAAAATGAAGTCCGGCCGTACCGTGGTCCGCAGCTATTACGCCCCGGCCTCCGGCGAAAATTATGAGATCATCCGGCAGTATTTGTACAGCACCCAAAGCGTGCTGGGCTTTACGGATGTCAAGGAAGCGGCCAAAACCATGACCTTTATGTACAGCGATAAGGGTAAAGTGCCGCCGTCGCTGTACGAAACCGTGCTGGAAGCCCTGCTCAGCGACTGCGCCAATGGCCAGGTTTTGTCCAACGCCTCCGGTGAGCACTATTTTGATTATGAATTCACCGACAGCGAGGGCAAAATCGTCCGCCGCAACCTGGTGGTCAAGGCCGGTGCGGAGAAGACCATTGCGCTGATGAAAGGTCCTCAAATCCAGATGGGCTATGGCAATTGGGATACCTTCCTGTCCGATATGACCCGGCTGGGCTTCGCCTCTGAGGGACTCCCCAACACTTTGCCGGAGGATCAGTGGGAAGATCTGCTGATCGCCCTGCGCAAGGATGTGGAGGCCGGCACGGTGAAGAGCAATCACTATGCTTCCGATGCGATCGTTGTGTACTATGAGCTCCGCTATGGCAACGGCGAGTACGAATACCGGGAATTCTATATTTCGGAAAAGGCGGAATATACCAACGACTGGCTGGTAGAAAACCTCTATATCCCCGCAGGATAACCGTTTATCTGCGAAAAAGGCAGCAAAAAAGGGACGCAATTGCGTCCCTTTTTTCTATTATTCCTGGTTTCTGCGCTTCATCAGCTCACGCATGCGGATGCCGTGATCCAGCTCACGCTTGCGGATACGCAGGCTCTTGGGGGTGCATTCCAGCAGTTCGTCGTCTGCCAGGAACTCCAGGCACTGCTCCAGGCTGAACACTCTGGGCGTGATCAGACGGATGGCATCGTCAGAGCCGGAGGCACGCATGTTGGTCAGCTGCTTGCGCTTGCAGACATTGACGGTCATATCCTCGTTGCGGCTGCAGATGCCGACGACCATGCCGGCGTAAACCTGAGTGCCGGGTCCGATGAACAGAGCGCCACGCTCCTGGGCAGCGCCCAGGCCGTAGGCCACGGCTTCGCCGCTTTCATGGGCGATCAAACTGCCTACCAGACGGCGCTCGATCTCGCCCTTCATGGGTGCGTAGCTGTCGAGAACAGAAGACATAATGCCCTCGCCCTTGGTGTCGGTGAGGAATTCGCTGCGGTAGCCAAACAGGCCACGGGAAGGTACCTTGAACTCCAGACGGTAGCGGCTGCCCATGGGGGTCATGCCCAGCAGGTCACCCTTGCGGCGGCCCATTTTTTCGATGACAGCGCCCATGCATTCTTCCGGCACGTCAGCGACCATCCGCTCGATGGGCTCGCAAAGCTTGCCGTCGATCTCCTTGGTCAGTACACGAGGAGTGGACACGGAGAACTCAAAGCCTTCCCGGCGCATGGTTTCCATCAGGATGGACAGGTGCATTTCGCCACGGCCGGCCACATTGAAAGCGTCGGTGCCCTGCTCCGTCACATGCAGGGAAACGTCCTTCAGCAGCTCCTTTTCCAGCCGATCCCGCAGGTTGCGGCTGGTGACATACTTGCCTTCCTTGCCGGCGAAGGGAGAATCGTTGACGGCGAAGGTCATTTCGATGGTAGGATCGGAAATTTTCACGAAGGGCAGCGGCTCTACCGCATCGGTGGCGCACAGGGTGCGGCCGATGGTGATGTCTGCCATGCCGGACAGCGCTACGATCTCGCCGGCAGAAGCCTCCTGGATGCTGGCCTTGCCCAGTCCGTCGAAGGCGTACAGCGCTACGACTTTGCCCTTCTTCTTCAGCTCCGGGTCATGGTAGTCGCAGATGGTCACTTCCTGGTTAACCTTGATGGTGCCACGCTCGATGCGGCCGACCGCGATACGGCCCACATATTCGTTGTAATCGATGGAGCTGACCAGCAGCTGCAGGGGTGCGTTTTCGTCGCCGGTGGGTGCATCGATGTAGTTGACGATGGTTTCAAACAGAGGGATCAGATTGGTGCCCAGCTCGTCGGGAGAGTAGCTGGCAACGCCCTGGCGGCCGGAGCAGAAGACCGTGGGGCTGTTGAACTGCTCGTCGGTAGCGTCCAGGTCCAGCAGCAGCTCCAGAACCTCGTCCATCACTTCGTGGACACGGGCATCGGGCTTGTCCACCTTGTTGACGGCCACGATGACCTTGTGGCCCAGCTCCAGTGCCTTCTGCAGCACGAAGCGGGTCTGGGGCATGGGGCCTTCGGCAGCGTCCACCAGCAGAATGACGCCGTTGACCATCTTCAGGATTCGCTCCACCTCGCCGCCAAAGTCGGCGTGGCCAGGGGTATCGACAATGTTGATCTTGTAGTCCTTGTAGCGGACGGAGGTGTTCTTGGCCAGGATGGTGATGCCACGCTCACGCTCCAGGTCGCCGGAGTCCATGACCCGGTCCTGGGTGGCCTGATTTTCACGGTAGATACCGCCCTGCTTCAGCATTTCGTCGACGAGGGTGGTCTTACCGTGGTCAACGTGGGCGATGATGGCAATGTTGCGGATATTTTTCTGAGATGCCATAAAATTGCACTCCTATATTAAAAATTCTCTCAACTTAAAATAATAGCACATTTATTTAAAAAAAGCAATATTTTCGGATATAAATTGTTTGCGTTACAAAATGGAGCGCGCAGCGCGAGCCTTCTCCTCGAGGAGAAGGTGGCCGAGCAATAGCGAGGTCGGATGTGGTGGTGTCGCTAAGCGACAATTGAAATATTACGGCTGCTTTGCAGCCTACACCACATCAGTCACCTGCGGTGACAGCTTCTCCTCAAGGAGAAGCCTTTTGCGCCGCTCGGCGGCAGCAAGCCGCAGCCCTACAATGCTGCACTAAACAGCAATTTCCCTCATTTACAAACGGAAAAAGGTGTTGTATAATAAGATAAAATCCATACAATGGGGAACTATCTATGAAATTCGCCTTCTACACCCTGGGGTGCAAGACAAATCAATATGAGACCCAGGCCATGGAACGGCTGCTGACCGAAATGGGCCACGAAATCGGCCATTTCGATGAGATTTGCGATGGCTATGTCATCAATACCTGCTCCGTTACCGCTGTGGCTGACAAGAAAAACCGGGCTGTGATCCGCCGTTGCCGGAAAAATCATCCCGATGCGGTCATCGCCGTCTGCGGCTGCTATAGTCAGCATGATGCCGAGGCTGTGCGGAATTTGGGTGTGGATGTGATCGGCGGCAGCGCAAACCGCCGGGAATTTGTGAACATGCTGCTGGCCGCTGCCCAAAACCGCAGCCACCAGGAATCGCTGGATGCGGCGCTGCGCCGCCGGGAATTTGAGATCCTGCCGGCCGGCGGTTTGGAGGAGCGCACCCGTGCCATGCTGAAAGTGCAGGACGGCTGCGTCAATTTCTGCACTTACTGCATTATTCCCTATACCCGTGGCCCCATTCGCTCCGCGCCGCTGGAGCTGGCGGTAGCGCAGGCCAGGGAGCTGGCGGCAAACGGCTACAAGGAGATCGTCATCACCGGCATCGAGATTGCCGGCTGGGGTGCGGATCTGCCGGGAAAACCGGCGCTGACGGTGCTGCTGCAGGCTATCTGCCAGGCCGTGCCGGATGTGCGCATCCGCCTGGGCAGCCTGGAGCCGAGAGTGATCACCCGGGAATTTTGCGAAACCATGGCAAAATATCCCAACCTGTGTCCCCAGTTCCACCTTTCCATGCAGTCCGGCTGCGACACGGTGCTGGAGCGCATGAAGCGCAAGTACGACACCGCCCGGTATTTGGAAAGTGTGACGCTGCTGAAAACCTATTTCCCCGGCTGCGCCGTGACCACCGATATGATCGTGGCATTTCCCGGGGAAACGGAGGAAGAATTCGCCGAGAGCCTGGTCTTTATCCAAAAGTGCGGCTTTGCGGATATGCACATCTTCCCCTATTCCCGCCGCCCGGGCACCCCGGCGGACAAGATGCCCGGCCAGCATAATAATGATACCAAGGAATCCCGCAGCCGTGCCGCCATTGCGGTGGCCGCTGAAATGAGCCGTGCCTACCGCGAGAATTTGATCGGAACGGTCCAGGAAGTCCTCTTTGAAGAGCCGGAGGACGGCCTCTTTACCGGCCATGCGCCCAATTATGTGAAGATCTACGCAGAAGGCGAAGATTTGCACAACCAGATCCGAAATGTGACCATTACCGGTCTGTACCGGGATGGCGTGATGGGTATTGTGGAAAGGAGCTAAGCTGTGGAATATGTGGACGAATTCAGCTTTGCACGATCCTACCTGGGTGTAGGTGAGGTCATTTTGTGGAAGGGCAAGCCGGGAAAGGGCAATTTGATCACTGCCCAGGAAGCATTTATGATCCCCTTCAGCCTCTTTTGGTGCGCTTTCGCCATTTTTTGGGAGGCGACTGCGCTGCTGGGCGATGCGCCGCTGATGTTTAAGCTGTGGGGCATCCCTTTTGTCTGCGTGGGTCTGTACATGCTGTTTGGCCGCTTTATTTGGACGGCTTTTATGCGCAAACGCACTGCCTATGTGATCACCAACAAAAAGATCATCCGTGCCAGAGGCAACCGGATCGATATGCTGCAAGGGCGGAATATGCCTGCTGCCCGAACCACAGTTTTTCGGGATGGCAGCGGCACCATTCTGTTTGGCCAACCCAACTGGTATCGCCGTGGTGGAAAGGTGTACTATGACCACGATGCCCAGGGATTTACCCTGGATAATGTGCCCGATGTGGCAAGAGTCCAGCAAGCCATCGAATCAATGGAACGGTAATTGTTGTTTAGCAGTGTAATGGACTGACTACCATGTCATTCTGAGCGTAGCGCCCATAGGCGGCGAAGTCGAAGAATCCGTTCCTTTCGGTGGATTTTCAAGAGGAGAACGGATCCTTCGACTCGCTGCGCTCGCTCAGGATGACAGCGCAAACAACCATTTCTATGAGGAAACACTATGAAAACGTTACTACACATCTGCTGTGCGCCCTGTGCCAACATGCCCATCGAGGTGCTGCGCACCGACGGCATTGAGGTCACCGGCTACTGGTACAACCCCAACATCCACCCCTTTACCGAATACCGGGAGCGGCGCAACTGCCTGCGCACCTATGCCGCCGCCATCGAGCTGCCCCTTTTGGAGCGGGACGATTATGGCCTGCGACCCTTCGTCCGGGAGGTGGCGGAGGATATTTCCGGCCGCTGCGTCAAGTGCTACGAAATGCGCTTGTTCGACACTGCCCGCATGGCCGCCGAAGGTGGCTTCGACAGCTTCACCTCTTCCCTCTTCATCAGCCCCTACCAAAATCATGAGCTGATGCGTGACGTTGCCCAGCGGGCTGCCCACGAATACGGCGTGGAATTTCTGTACCGGGACTTCCGTCCCTACTTTAAACCCGGCCAGGAGCGTGCCCGGGAGCTTGAAATGTATATCCAAAAATTCTGCGGCTGCATCTTCTCCGAGCAGGAAAGATACCTCAAGCCTAAGAAGATCATTCTTTAATTATACCGCTGTCATCCTGAGGGGAGCGTAGCGGAGTCGAAGGATCCGCAACCTTGCTATGCAAAGAGAACGGATCCCTCCACGCGCTTCGCTTGGTCGGGATGACAGAAAAATCTGGAGGCACTATGTCTAATTTTGAATTTGCGATCCCGACCCTCTTTGGTTTGGAGGGCATCACCGCCGACGAGCTGCGTCGGCTGAATATGGAAAATGTCCGTGCCGAAAACGGCCGTGTGCTGTTTACCGGTGACAAAGCCGCCCTGGCTCGCGCCAACATGAACATCCGCACCGGCGAGCGTGTGCTGCTGGTGCTGGCCGAGTTTGAGGCCAAGACCTTTGAGCAGCTGTTCCAGGGTGTGTACCGTGCCAATCTGGAGGATTATATTCCGCAGAACGGCCAGTTCCCCGTCAAGGGCCACTGCCTGAACTCTACTCTGATGAGTGTGCCGGACTGCCAGGCCATCATCAAAAAGGCCGCCTCCAAGCGTCTGGGCGAAAAATACGGCATCTCCTGGTTGCCCGAGGACGGCGAAAAATACCAGCTGCAGTTTGCCATGATGAACGACCGCTGCACGCTGTACCTGGATACCTCCGGTGCTGGCCTGCACAAGCGCGGCTACCGTGCTGTGGGCAACGAGGCACCCCTGCGGGAAACCCTGGCTGCCGCCATGGTGATGTTGACCAAGTACCGTGGCCGGGAATTTGTGTGGGATCCCTTCTGCGGCAGCGGCACCATCGCCATCGAGGCCGCCCTCATCGCCAAAAACCGGGCGCCCGGCCTCCGCCGCCGGTTTGCCGCGGAGAGTTTTGGCTGGATGGACGAAAAAAATTGGCAGGATGCCCGTGGCGAAGCCATGGACAAGGAGTTCAAGGGCAAGTATCAGATCCTGGGCTCTGACAACGATCCCAAGTGCGTTTCCCTGTCCATCGCCAATGCCCGCAAGGCCGGCGTGGGCGACATCATCGAATTCAAGGACGGCGACGCCACCAAGCTGGATCTGCCCGCCCAAAGCGGCATCCTGATCTGCAACCCGCCCTACGGCCAGCGCATGCTGGAGCAGCAATCTGCCCAGCGGCTGTACCAGGCCTTTGGCCGCCATGTGAAGTTTGCCGACGGCTGGAAGAAGTATATTATCACTTCCGAGCCGGAGTTTGAGCACTATTTCGGCCGCCGTGCCGACAAAAAGCGCAAGCTCTACAACGGTATGATCAAGTGCGACCTGTATATGTATACCGATAACGCAAGAAAGAAGTAATTGGAAAGCGAAATTGTTGTTTACACAACGAAACACTGTCATTGCGAGGAGCCGAAGGCGACGTGGCAATCCCGTGGATTTTCAGAGCCGTTTGCGATGGTTTTTCCCTCTATCTAGGGGATTGCCACGTCGCCTTCGGCTCCTCGCAATGACATTTCTTTTTTAGTGCTGCAAACAACAATTTACTTCACTGCAGATGGGAGAAAAAATACATGACCCACTTATTTATCATCAATCCTGCCGCGGGCAGTCACGATCGCACCGCAGAATACAGCCGTGTCATCCACGAAATCTGCCGCCAGAGGGGTGTATGCTATGAGATCCGTGTGTCCACAGCCCCCGGCGAATGCCGTCGCATCGCCCGGGAGGCCGCCGAGACCGGCCAGGAGCTGCGGATCTATGCCTGCGGCGGTGACGGCACCCTCAACGAGGTGGTCCAGGGCGCTGCCGGCTTCGAAAATGTGGCGGTCACGGTGTTCTCCGGCGGCAGCGGCAACGATTTTGCCAAGCTCTTCAGCGATCCCAAGGCCTTTTTCGAACTGCCCAGGCTGCTGGACGCGGAGGAGGTCACCTTCGATCTGATCGATTGCAACGGCGATATTTCTCTGAACATCTGCTCCGTGGGTCTGGATGCCCGCATCGGCACGGATGTGGCCAATTATAAGCGCTTGCCGCTGCTGCATGGGCACAGCGCCTATGTTGCTTCCACGTTTGTCAATGTGATCCGGGGTATCCATGAACATTACATAATCGAAATCGACGGCAAGCGCATCAATGGCCGACAGACTATGATCTGCGCCTGCAACGGCCGCTACTACGGCGGCGGCTTCAACCCGGTGCCGGATGCCGATCCCACCGATGGGCTGATGGATGTGCTGATCGTGAAAAAAGTGTCCCGGCTGCAGGTGCCCGGTGTGGTAGGCAAGTACAAAAATGGCCAGTATGCCACTTTGCCCCACCTGGTGCGGCATTTTAAGACCAAAGCGGTGAAGATTATTTGCGACAAGCCTACGCCCATCAACCTGGACGGCGAGCTGCGCATGGCCACCGAGGTCCATATGACCATTTCCGATAAAAAGCTGCGCTTCTTCTACCCCAAGGGCTTGACCTGGAAAAAATAAAAACTGGCGGCGACGGCGGAGCCAAATAAAAATGTTATCGTAGGGGCGATTCACGAATCGCCCGCAAACAGTAAATCACGGCAGAAGGCTTGTCCTTCTGCCGTTTTTATGCTATCATTGGCATGGTGATGTATTATGAAGAATCAATTGCCCGTCAGAAAACCCTTACGAATGACCCATTATGATTACAATACGCCCGGCGCATATTTTCTCACATTTTGTACCCATAACAAAAAGCATTTTCTGTCCCGCATCGTAGGGGCGATTCACGAATCGCCCGAACCCCGGTTGACTATCTGCGGACAGATTGTGGATACGGTGATCCGAAATGTGCCGCCGCATTTACATGTAACGATTGACCAATATGTGATTATGCCCAATCATGTACATCTGATTGCCGTCATTACTGAAGAGGATGTATTGCGGGCGATTCGTGAATCGCCCCTACAAGGTCGCTCGATCGTATCCAAAGCTGTAGGTTATATCAAAATGAATGCTTCCAAAGCGATTCGGCAGCGCTATGGCGATGTCGCCGTATGGCAGCGCGGCTATTATGACCATGTGATCCGCAACCGAGAGGATTATGTGGCGATGGCGGAGTATATCCAAACCAACCCGATCCGCTGGGAGCAGGACAAGTTATATGCGGAAGAATGAGGAGACACGTCTTTTGATTGGACTTACGGGCGATTCATGAATCGCCCCTACGATAAGTCAAGGGAAAATGATTGATCAGACGCAAAAATGCCGCCGGGTTACCGGCGGCATTCCTTATTTATTTAGGCGTTTTCCATTTCCTTCAGAGCGTCCTTGCGGCTGAAGTTTGCGCGGCCCTTCTCGTCGAAGCCCATGAACTTGACCCAGGTCATGTCGCCCAGGTTCAGCACATCCTCGACCTTTTCCACACGGCGGTTCTCCAGCTTGGAGATGTGCACCATGCCGTCGTGGCCGGGAGCGATCTCAACGAAAGCACCGATGGGCAGGATGCGAACGACCTTGCCGTAGTACAGCTTGCCCACTTCGGGAACGAAGCAGATGTCGTCGATCATCTTCTTGGCGGCGTAAGCACAAGCGGAATCGACGGCGGAGATGAACACGCTGCCATCGTCCTCGATGTCCACCTTAGCACCGGTGTCGGCGCAGATCTTCTGAATGGTCTTGCCGCCGGAGCCGATGATCTCACGGATCTTCTCCACGGGGACCTTCATGCTGATCATCTTGGGAGCGTACTCGCTGACTTCAGCGCGGGGCTCGGAGATGCAGGGCAGCATGA
>RHMF01001321.1_pt1 | contig 11263 bp, 10 predicted proteins | sample 5365151 | NCBI WGS metagenome assembly RHMF01 (sample SAMN10266501, study PRJNA497801) | feces metagenome | isolation source: feces | host: Bos taurus | place: China: Prairie of Fairy Mountain | collected 2017-08-14 | reverse complement strand
GTCCGCCCTGAAGACTGACATCAAGAAGTTTGACGCCGCGGTGGCCGAAGGCAACCGCAGCGAGGCCGATGTCGCTTACAAGGTGGCCGTTAAGGCTGTCGATAAGGCTGCTGCTAAGGGTCTGCTGCACAAGAAGAATGCTGCTCACAAGAAGAGCGCCATGACCCTGAAGCTGAACAAGCTGGCCTAATCAGGACAAACAAAGAAAAAGTCGTCTGTTTTACAGGCGACTTTTTTGTTTTCCTCAGAAAAATTCCCTCTGGGTTGCTCAGGGGAAATTTTCATGGCATAATAAAAGAGATGGATTGTGTACCTGAAGAGAAAAGGAGAGGGCTTTTATGTATTATCAATATGATGAACAGCGCCGCATCCAGCTAGATCAACCCTACCGCCGCTCTATTATGCCCTTTATGATGGCGGACAACACCCATTGTCCGGCAGATTTTTCAGTCCATCTGACCGAGTGGGAGCCGGGATCCCAGGTGGATGACCACAGCCACGAGGATGCAACCGAGATCATGTACTGCATCGCCGGCCATGGTGTGGCCAGTGTGGACGATCAGGTCTACGATTTTGTGCCCAACAGCATGATTGCCGCTGCTCCCGGACAGCGCCACTGCATCAAAAATACCGGCGATACCCTGCTGCAGGCGGTGTGCATTTTCTCTCCCGGTGTCACCGCCGAGGATCTGCGCCGCCGCGGACAGGCTGCGGTGGATCAGTGGAAGCAGGACCACCCTGAAGAATAAGCGAACATCACGGCGGCGTCCTTCCGGTGAGGACGCCGCATATTTCATTTCCACGCCGGTTCGACAAGGGGCTTGTGCTAGGATAGGCTGGGGGTGAGATGAACGTGTGGAAAAACTGGCTTCCTGTGCGGGTGGGCATGGAGGTGCTGGAGCTGTATCACCGCTGCGCTGTGGGGCAAGGGGCCGCGGCTCTGGCTTATTTTCTTGTTTTGACACTGTTTCCTCTGCTGCTGTGCGTCAATTACTGCATCGGCCTGTTTCGGTTGGATTTGGAACAGGTATTGTTGTCTTTGCAGCAGATCCTTCCCCAACAGGTGCTGACGGTCCTGCGGGACTACCTGCGCTATGCCGCCCGTACACAGTCGGGGGCGGTGCTGCTGGCGGCGCTGGGTACCATTCTCCTTTCGGCCTCTGCAGGGCTGCGAACCCTTCTGCACACCCTGGACCGGATCTGGGGAGAAAAACCGCAGCGGGGGATCAGGCGAGTGGCAGAGAGTGTGATGCTGTCGGTGTTGTTTCTGCTGACAGTCTATCTGTCCCTGGCGGTGATTTTTACAGGGGACTGGTTTTTTCGACTGCTGGAAAGGCATTTGCCACAAAACTTGCTGGCGGATGTTCCGCTGCCTGCCCTTTCGGGCGTGTGGTTGGGACTGCGGTATGTGCTGCTGTTTGGTGTTATGCTTCTGTTGGTGCTATTGGTGTATTGGGTGGGCAGCCCGCCCTGGGTGCGGGGATGGCGGCTGATGTTCAGTGCCCTGGCTACGGCAGTGACCATGGTGGGAAGCTCTGCGGGGTTTGCCTGGATGATCGGCATGTCCGCCCGGTATTCCCTGGTGTATGGGTCGTTGGCGTCGCTGATCGTGCTGCTGGTGTGGTTATACTTCTGCGGGAATATTTTGCTTCTGGGGGCGGTAGCCGACCAGATTTTTCGCCGCTCTTGCCAAAGGGGACAGGATTGGCTAAAATAGAGGAACCAATCTGATTTTGTAATTTTGAAATAGAGGATGAGAGATATGATCAAACTCATTGCATTGGATCTGGACGGGACCCTGCTCGATCCCCAGGGGAAGCTCACCCAGCAGACCAAGGATGCCATCGCAGAGGCCCGCGCCCAGGGTGTGAAGGTGGTGCTGGCCACCGGGCGCAGCGGCCAGGAGGCCGCCGACTTTGCCAAGCAGGCGGGCTGCGACACCATGGCTGCCGCAGTGGGCGGCGCAGTTTTGCTGGACACTGAGACCCTGTACCATATTCGCCGCTGGGACATGCCCCGGGAGAGCGGACGAAAGGCCCTGGAGCTGTGCCTGAACAAGGAAATCGAGCTGATGATCTTTGCCGAGGATAAGATCCTGCTGGATCCCTTCTCCAAGCAGTCTCAGCTGACGACCTTCCCCTGCGAGGTCTTCCACCGGGAGGCCATCGTCACCGAAGATCCCTTGGCTTACCTGGAAGAGCACGACATGGAGCTGACCAAGATCCACGCCGACCAAAACCCTGCGGTATACCCCCTGCAGGAATGCGCTGCCCTGCCCGGTCTGGAGCTGACCAGCTCCAGCCCACGGGACTTTGAGGTGATGCCTGCCGGTGCCGGAAAGGGCCGTGCTCTGGCTCTGATGGGTGTGCTGTACAGCTTGGCTCTGGACGAGATTGCCGCAGTGGGCGACAGTGAAAATGACCTGTCCATGCTCCAGGCAGTGGGCTATCCTGTGGCCATGGGCAATGCCTGTCAGAAGGTAAAGGATGTGGCCAAGTTCGTTACCGACAGCAACGCCGAAGATGGCGTGGCAAAGGCGATCCGCCACATTTTGGCCCTCAATCAGCAGAAATAATAAGATCCGGGACCATGCTCATAGCATGGTCCCGGATTTTTCATTGGCATTGTTCGATCAGCCAGCGGTAAATAGCTGCGCCGTCATCGGCGTCGGGGCGGCGCAGGGCCCAGGCCATGCGCTCGGGGTGGAACTGGACCCCCAGGATGGGCAGATGCTCATGGGTAAATCCCTCCACCAGTCCACTCTCCGACCAGGCGCAGGGGACAAGCCCTTGGCCAAGGCGGCCAATGCCCTGGTGGTGGGCGCTGTTGACTTGCATCCGGGGACCATAGAGCCGATGGAGCAGAGAGCCCTCCTGACATCGCAGGGGGTGGATCAGGTCGTGTTCTGACCGGCCGTGGAAGGGGCGGATATCCGGGGGAAGGTCCTGGATAAGAGTACCGCCCAGAGCTACGTTGATCATCTGCATGCCCCGGCAGACACCAAGAATGGGCCGTCCGGCCTCCAAAAAGGCAAGGATGAGGGCCAATTCCGCCCTGTCCCGGGCCAGATCCGGGGGATCGGAGCCCTGGTCAGTCTGTCCGAACAGGGAAGGCTCGGGGTCTCCTCCGCCGCACAGCAGCAGCCCGTCGCATCTTAAATCCGGAGCGGGACAATAGGCGCAAAGGGGGACGCCGCCCGCGTTGCGGACGGCGTTTTCGTAGTTGAACATGGCTCCGGGGGCACCGGAGATGAGAATGCGGGGCGTGTGTGCCATGAGATCCTCCTGACAGTTCAGAACTGGATGGCGGCTTTCTCCTGCTCCTCCCGGTGGCGGAGCATGGCGGCGATGAGCTCCACTGCGCCGTCGATGCCGGTGGAGGAGGAGTTGATGGTCAGGTCATACAGGCGCATATCGCCCCAGGTATGGCCGGTGTAGTAGTTATAGTAGTTAGCTCGGCCGCGGTCCATCTGGTGGATGTAATTGGTAGCGCTTTCGGCGGGGACCTCGTACTCGTTGATGCTGCGCTGCACCCGGCTGTCCATGTCGGCGTGGATGAAGATCTTTACGCATTCGGGATGGTCATCCAGCACATAGTCGCTGCAGCGGCCCACAATGACGCAGGGGCCCTGATTGGCCAGCTCGCGGATGACCTCGGCCTGGGCGAAGAAGGCCTGGTGGCTGACGGGGACACTCTGGGCAGTGAAGGCGGGAGAACCCATACCCAGAGGTGCGATGGCCCAGTGGAAGCGGCTGCGGGCCCGCTCCTCTGCCCGGGCGATGAACTCGGGGGACAGGCCGCTCTTTTCCGCGGTCTTTTGGATGATGGTGCGGTCGAAGCAGGGGATCCCCAGCTTGGTGGCCAGCTTTCTGCCGATGATGCGCCCGCCGCTGCCGAATTCGCGGCTGATGGAAATGACATATTTCATAGTATGCGCCTCCTTTGGGTTTGCTGCATAGCGCTTTGTTTTTTTATATTATAGCGCTTTTGGAAGGGGTTGACAATGAAAATCTCCATGGAGAGAATTCCGTGCGGGGCGGGCCGTTGACAGGTTGAGGGAAATGGGTCATAATTTCCACAGAAAGGGGTGTGCCTGTGGAAACAAAGAAGATGATCGGTCTGCCTGACCACGTGGGATTGAACGCTGCCGGAGATCGGGTTCGTATTTTAGATCAGAGTCTGCTGCCCAACCGGCAGGTCTATCTGGAGCTGTCCGCGCTGGAGGAACTGGTAGAGGCCGTCAAGGCCCTGCGGGTGCGGGGCGCCCCTGCCATCGGTATTTTTGCCGGATATGCCCTGTATGTGCTGGCATGTCAGATTGAGGAGGGAGAGGCAGATGACTTTTTATCCCGGCTAGAGGGGCTGGGAGAGACGTTGAACCAGGCCCGCCCCACGGCGGTGAATTTGAGCTGGGCCATTGGGCGGATGCTGGGCGTGGCACGAGAGAATCAGGGCCTGCCCCGGCAGGAACTGTTGGAGCGGCTGAGAGAGGAGTCCCTTGCCATCCACACCGAGGATGCCGCCATGTGCCGTGCCATTGCGGAGTACGGTCTGACCCTTGTGAAGGAAGGGGATGGTGTGCTCACCCACTGCAACGCGGGCGAGATTGCCACATCCCGCTACGGCACCGCCCTGGGCCCCATTTTGCTGGGTAAGGAGCAGGGGGTAGAACTGAAGGTCTTTGCCGACGAGACCCGTCCGCTGCTGCAGGGAGCCCGGTTGACTGCCTGGGAGCTGCAGCGGGCCGGAGTGGACGTCACGCTGATTTGTGACAACATGGCCAGCATGGTGATGAAAAACGGCTGGGTCCAGGCCTGCTTTGTGGGCTGCGACCGGGTAGCAGCCAATGGAGACGCCGCCAACAAAATCGGCACCAGCGGCGTGGCGATCCTGGCCAAACACTACGGGGTACCCTTCTATGTCCTGGGGCCCACCTCTACCATCGACATGGCCTGCCCCGATGGAGCCCACATTCCCATTGAGGAGCGGGCTGGGGCCGAGATCGGTGAGCTTTGGTACCGGGAGAAAATGGCACCTGAGGGTGTGAAGTATTTTAATCCTGCCTTCGACGTCACCGACCACTCCCTCATCACCGCTATCGTCACCGAGAAAGGCATCTGTTACCCGCCCTTTACCGAAAGTCTTGCAAACCTGTTCCGGGAGGGGGAAGCATGATGGCATTTGAGCAGGAAAAGGCGGCGCTGCGGCAGGAAATCTGTCATGCCGCCCATCAAATTGCCCAGGCAGGGTATGTGGCCGCCAATGACGGCAACCTCTCCGCCCGCTGTCCGGATGGTCACATTCTGATTACCCCTACTGGAGTTTATAAAGGAGATGTGCAGCCCGAGCAGCTGCTGGAAGTTACCCTGGAGGGAGAAGTTATCAGGGACGGCGGGCTTGGCCCTTCCTCTGAGACCCCCATGCACCTGGCCCTCTACCGCCGTTGGGAGGATCTGGGCGGTATCGTACATACCCACTCTCCCTACGCCCTGTGCATGGCCAGCCGGGGAGAGGATCTGACGCGCCCAGTTACTGCCGACATGGTGCTGCTGTTGGGAGAAATCCCCTGTCTGCCCTATCTGACCTTAGGCACACAGGAGCTGGCCGAGGCAGTGGCCGGGGCAGGCGAACGGGCCAACGGGGTATTGCTGGCCCACCACGGAGCCTGCACCTGGGGCCGGGATCTGAAAGAGGCCTGGTATCGCACGCAGGCCCTGGAGCAGTATTGCCGACAGCTCTATTTGCAGATGAGCTTGGGAGGGACCTTGCCCGAGATCCCGCCCCGGGAAGTGGAAAAACTCATTGCCCGCCGTACAGCGGGCGGAACGACAAGAGGATAACGCCATGAAATATTATTTTGCTCCCATGGAGGGGGCAACGACCTATTGCTATCGAAGAGCCCATCACCGCTATTTTGGCGGGGTGGACAAATATTACGTACCCTTTATCTCCCCCACCCAGGATCACCTGTTTACCAAGCGGGAGCTGCGGGAGCTGCTTCCGGAACAAAATGAGGGAATCCCCACCGTGCCCCAGCTTCTGACCAAGCGGGCGGAGGACTTTATCTGGGCGGCCGGTGAGCTGGAAAAGATGGGATATCCGGAAGTGAACTTGAACGCAGGCTGTCCCTCGTCTACCGTGGTGACCAAGGGGAAGGGCTCCGGAATGCTGAGGGATCCGGCGGCACTGGATGCATTTCTGGATCAGGTGTTTTCGGCGGGGCTGAATCTCAATATTTCGGTCAAGACCCGGCTGGGGATAGAGGATGACGAGGAGTTTTGGGATATTTTAGAGGTCTATAACCGCTATCCAATTTCCCAGCTGACCATCCATCCACGGGTGAAGAAAGATCTGTATAAGGGCCGTGCCCGGCGGGAGATGTTTGCCCAGGCGCAGCAGCGGAGTAAAAACCCCCTGTGCTATAACGGAGATCTGGTGACGGTGGAGCAGTGCCGGGATCTGGAGCGGGAGATGCCGGGTGTAGAGGTTGTTATGCTGGGGCGAGGCCTGTTGGCCGATCCGGCTCTGGCGGCAAAGGCGGCGGGTGGAGCCGGAGTGGATAAGACGGCCATCGGTGACTTTGTGGATGAGATTTACAGTACATACTGCCGGGACTTTGAAAGTGCCCGAAATGCTATGCTGCGCATGAAGGAAGTCTGGTTCTACCTCATCAACCTCTTTGAGGACGGAAACGGGTACGCCAAAAAGCTGAAAAAAACCACCGACCACAAGGTGTATGAGCAGCTGGTGCATGACATTCTCCGGGATCTGGAGCTGAAGCCCGGTCTGGACGAGGATGTCTTTCATAAATAAGTAAAACAGGTGATAACAATGAATTTTCTTAGCCCGGTGCTCCGGTTTTTGAAGAAGGAGCCGGTGCTTTCTGTCTCCGCCGTGCTGGCGGTGGCCTCCATGGCAGTGGTCCCCCCGTCGGCGGCCTATTTGTCTTACATCGATGTACGCGTACTGTGTTTGCTCTTCTGCCTGATGGCGGTGATTGCGGGCTTTCAGGAGTGCGGCATGTTTTCTGTGCTGGCCCAGCGGCTGCTGTCGGGACGCAAGCCCTTCCGGGTGATCTGCCTGCTGTTGGTAGTACTGCCCTTTTTCAGCTCCATGCTGGTGACCAATGATGTGGCCCTCATCACCTTTGTGCCCTTTGCCATTCTGGTGCTGGAACTGGCCGGGCGACAGGACCAACTGATCCGGGTGGTTGTTCTGCAGACGGTGGCTGCCAACCTGGGCAGCATGGCCACTCCTGTGGGCAACCCCCAGAATCTGTTCCTCTACGCCCATTACCAGCTCTCTGCGGGTGAATTTTTTGCACTGCTTTTTCCTCTGACGGGCCTGAGCTTTATGCTGCTGCTGGTTGCGTCGGTCTGGGGCGGAGGAGCCCCCATCCAGATCACCTTCCCGGAGCGGGCCAGGATGCAGGGAGGCAAGCGCCTGGTGGTGTACTGCGCGCTGTTTGTGCTGTGTCTGCTGTCGGTATTCAGGGTGCTGCACTACGGGGTGCTGACCGGTGTGGTGGCCCTGGCGCTGCTGGTGGCGTCTCCCAAGCTGCTGCGGCAGGTGGACTACGGCCTGCTGTTGACCTTTGTGTTCTTCTTTATCTTCAGCGGAAACCTGGGCCAGATGCCCGCTATTTACGACATACTCTCCCGGCTGCTGGAGCAGAATACCCTGCTGTGTTCGGCGGCGGTGAGCCAGGTCATCAGCAATGTGCCTGCAGCAGTGCTGTTGTCCGGCCTGACCCAGGATTGGCGGGGGCTGCTGGCCGGCGTGGATGTGGGCGGTCTGGGCACTCCGGTGGCCTCGTTGGCCAGTCTGATCTCCCTGAAATTTTACCTGCGCACAGAAGAACGCCAGGTGGGCAAGTACATGCTGTGGTTTATGGGGGCCAATATCATTGGCCTTGCCATTCTGCTGCCTGTGGCCTCGCTGCTGGTTTACTAAGGAAATAAAAAACAATATTTTCTGAATTTTCTGAAAAATGAATTCAGAAACATAACTTCAGACATTTACATTTTTCTGCCCCAGGAGTACAATAAAACGTAAAAAATTTTTCGAAGGTGATTCGATCATGAAAGGCTGGACTCTGATCCCGGAATATATGGCGCTGCTGTTGATTCTGGTGATTATGTTGTTCTTCTATGACAAACGCCAGGTGCATACCTTTCGCCGCAGTACGTACTGGGCCTGCCTGTGGCTGTCGACGCTGACCATTGTACTCAATATTGCCAGTGTATACACCATTGAGAGGGCCGCGCAGGTCCCGCTGTGGATCAACATGACCTTGAATAGCCTGTACTTCTGGATGACCGTGCTGACATGCAGCGCTATGGCGTTTTATTTGTTCCAGCGGATCCTGGAGTATGTCTACGACAAACACTGCCTGAAGCGGGCGGTTACAGGACTGAGCGCGGTGATGATTATTTACACCGGGGTGATCCTGTGGAATCTGGTCAGCGGTGTGGTGTTCAGCTTTGATGCTCAGGGTAATTATCAGCGGGGTGTCTTCAACCGTCTGGGCTACCTGATGCTGCTGATCGAGCTGATCATGCTGTTGATCTGCTATATTCGGAACAGGAAAAGCGTCAGTGCCGATCTGGTACGAGTCCTCCAGATCATCATTCCGGTAGTAGTTGCTATCGCTCTGCTGCAGGTGACGGTGATGCGCTCGGTGCTGCTGAATGGTACGATCATGGCACTTGCCGACCTGATCATTTTTATCGGCTTTCAAAGCCGCCCCATCGAGCAGGACAGCCTGACCGGTGCGGGCAGCCGAAAGAGCTTTTTTGATGAAGTTTCCCTGCGCACCGGAAGCTGTCAGCACTACCAGGTGATCGTGGTGGCGCTGCGCAATTTCTCTGACATCAGCCAGAAGATGGGGCATAAAAAGGGAGATGACCTGCTCTATCAAGTGGCCCGCTTCCTGGGCGGGGCACACCCTGAGGGCAGAGTGTACCGAATCAGTAACGTAGAATTTGCGGTTCTGCTGCCCTGGCATAGCTTTCAGGAGCAGGAAGAGCTTTTGCAGAAGATCATGTTCCGTTTCGGACAGACTTGGTTCCTGGAGAAGGAGCCTTGTGAGATTCCCTTCTATGCCGCGGCGATCACCTATCAGGGCCAGCCGTGGAAGGCAGAGCAGGTTCTGCTCTATTTGGAATACGCGCTGGGTCTGGCCAAGACGGAAAACCTGCCCCTGGTGCGCTTCGACGATGATGTGGCCCGGCGCTACCAGCGACGGGAGTTTTTGCTGGACACCATGCGTCGTGCCATAGAGGATCACCGCTTCCAGGTCTGGTATCAGCCGATCTACCACCGGGAGAAAGACGGATTTGGTTCTGCTGAGGCCCTGCTGCGTCTGACTGACTATCAGGGCAACGCAGTTTCGCCTGGAGAATTTATCCCCTTGGCCGAGGAGTACGATATGATCGACGCACTGACCTGGGTGGTACTGGAAAAGACCTGTGCCCTGTTGGGCAGCGGGACAGTGCCGGGCCTGGAGCAGGTGTCGGTAAACATTTCCATGCGGCAATTTTTGCAGCGTGATTTGCTGGAGCGGGTGGAGCAGATGCTCCACCGCCACAATGTTGCCCCGGAGCGGTTGAAGTTTGAGATCACCGAGCGGGTACTGCTGGAGGACATGGACTACATCCGGGAAACCATGGAGCGAATGAAGAACCACCGAATCGGCTTTTATCTGGATGATTTTGGAACGGGATACGCCAACTTTTCCAGCGTGCTGGACTTGCCCTTTGATGTGATCAAGCTGGACCGATCCATCCTCTCGGAGCATCCTGAGAAACCTAAGGCGCAGATGCTGCCCAAAGTTCTGATCCCCTTCTTCCACAGTTTGGGCCATGTGGTGGTGTCCGAGGGTATCGAAACCCAGGAGCAGGCGCAGTGGATGCTGCAGTGCGGCGCAGACCGCCTGCAGGGATACTATTACGCCAGACCCGTGCGGGAGGAGCAGTTGGTGGAGCTGTTCCAGGCGCAGGAAAAGAAACGCTGACTTTAAACAACAAGAGGGAAACGCTTTGCGTTTCCCTCTTTTTTTATTTTAAATTTACTTCTTGGCCTTGGAGTCCACAACATCCTTGAGCAGGGCGGTGAAGTCTTCGAAGGACATAGCGCCCAGATCCTCGCCGGAGCGATGGCGGGGAGAGACGGTACCGTTCTCCATGTCGCGGTCGCCGACCACCAGCATGTAGGGAACCTTCTCCAGGGTTGCCTCGCGGATCTTTTTGCCGATCTTCTCGTTGCGGTAGTCCACCTCAACGCGGAAGCCCATGCTCTCCAGTACCTTGGCCTTCTCGGCGCAGTAATCGGCGGCACGGTCGGTGACGGGCAGGAAGCGGACCTGCTCGGGAGCCATCCAAGTGGGCAGAGCGCCGGCGTACTCCTCAATCAGGTAGGCCAGGGAGCGCTCGTAGCAGCCCATGGAGGTGCGGTGGATGATGTAGGGCAGAGCCTTCTCGCCGTTCTCGTCGATGTAGTACATGCCGAACTTTTCAGCCAGCAGCATATCGATCTGGATGGTGACGATGGTGTCTTCCTTACCGAAGACGTTCTTGTACTGGATATCCAGCTTGGGGCCGTAGAAGGCGGCCTCGTCGATACCGATCTCGTACTCCACGTTCAGGTCGTCCAGAATCTGGCCCATGACCTTCTGAGCGGTCTCCCACTGCTCAGCGGTACCCTCGTACTTGGCAGTGTTGTTGGGATCCCACTGGGAGAAGCGGAAGGTACACTTCTCCAGCAGACCAAGGGTGTCCAGGCAGTACTTGGCCAGATCCAGGCAGCCCTTGAACTCCTCCTCCAACTGGTCGGGGCGCAGCACCAGGTGGCCCTCAGAGATGGTGAACTGGCGGACACGGATCAGACCATGCATCTCACCGGAGTCCTCGTTGCGGAACAGGGTGGAAGTCTCACCCAGGCGCATGGGCAGGTCACGGTAGGAGCGCTGACGGTTCAGGTAAGCCTGATACTGGAAGGGGCAGGTCATGGGACGCAGAGCAAAGCACTCCTTGCTCTCGTCCTCAGCGTCGCCCAGCACGAACATGCCGTCACGGTAATGATCCCAGTGGCCGGAGATCTTGTACAGGTCGCTCTTGGCCATCAGAGGGGTCTTGGTCAGCAGGTAGCCGCGCTTCTGCTCCTCGTCCTCGATCCAGCGCTGCAGGGTCTGAATGACTCTTGCGCCCTTGGGCAGCAGGATGGGCAGGCCCTGGCCGATCTCTTCCACGGTGGTGAAGAATTC
>RHMF01001320.1_pt1 | contig 11265 bp, 8 predicted proteins | sample 5365151 | NCBI WGS metagenome assembly RHMF01 (sample SAMN10266501, study PRJNA497801) | feces metagenome | isolation source: feces | host: Bos taurus | place: China: Prairie of Fairy Mountain | collected 2017-08-14 | reverse complement strand
TGGTAGCGCCATTGATGGAGGTCTCCAGCAGGGGGCTTGCAACAGCTGCATGTGCAGCCTGCTCAGCCTTCTCACGGCCGTTAGCAGTGCCAACACCCATGTGAGCGCGGCCAGCATCTCTCATAACAGCGGAAACGTCAGCGAAGTCCAGGTTGATCACAACATTGGTGTTGTCGCCAACCAGCTCGGAAATGGACAGAACAGCCTGCTTCAGCACATCGTCAGCGATGCCGAAAGCGTTGGCAAAAGTGATCTTCTGATCGGTAACGTACTTCAGGCGGTCGTTGGGGATGATGACCAGGGAGTCAACCTTTTCAGACAGAGCAGCGATGCCCTCTTCAGCCTGACGCATACGGTTAGCACCTTCAAACTTGAAGGGCTTGGTGACAACGCCAACAGTCAGGATACCGGCTTCACGAGCCAGGTCAGCCACGATGGGAGCTGCACCGGTGCCGGTGCCACCGCCCATACCGGCAGTGATAAATACCATATCGGTGTCTTCCAAAACCTTAGCAATCTGTGCTCTGCTTTCTTCAGCGGACTTCTGGCCGATCTCAGGCTTGGAGCCTGCGCCCATACCACCAGTCAGCTTTTCACCGATCTGCACCTTGTTGGCACAGTTAGACTTGTTCAGGTCCTGCTTGTCGGTGTTGATGACAACAAATTCCACGCCATTGACGCCGCTGGCAATCATACGGTTGATAACATTGTTGCCGGCGCCACCAACGCCAATTACCTTAATTTTTACTACACGCTCTTCAGACATTTGCGATTCCTCCTATGTGCATTTTGCAGTTGGGCAAGCCGTTCCTGCATACATTACAATTTTACCTTTATATTCTACCTTGAAAATCTCGTCAGGTCAATAGAAAATCTCACTTTTCTTCAAAGTTTTTCTGTTTTTTTGAAATTTATTCCGCTTTAAAGGGAGACAAAATGACTTCTTCCGCAGAAACTGTGAATCGCACATCCAAGGTGCCCGAATCATAGCTGCTAAATTGACTGATAGCGCTATCCATGGCGCTCACTTTATAGGCAAGGCGGCTTCTGTCTCCCAGCAGCACCCGATACTGTGTGCCGTACCACATCGTCAATGCGCCCAGGTCCGTTACATCAATAGATGCCATTTTGCCCAAGATCTCGTTTTCTTCCAGGTAGCCGATGATCTCCAAGGCAAGGGCAAGCCGCTCCCGGCCATACACGGTAATCGGAATCTCATTTCCTTCTGCATCTACCTGGGGCTCCGGTTCTTCTGCAACTGCAGGCATACCCAATTCAGGATTCACAATACGAACACCTAAAACTCTGGTAGTATCCCTACTCTCAGCTGCTGTGGTGGTATCCACCACTCGCCCATCGGAGCCAATCAGCCACCAAGCGCCATTTGTATCCTCAACGGCATAAGTGACCAGAAACTCTGTAATTTCAATATGCACCGTATCGGGCATTTTGATTCCAACCCGAACCGTATGCACATAGGGCAGTTTTTTCAAAATACTATCGCTGACTCTGGCTTTGCTGATGCCCATCAGGCTGTCACCTTCTGAAATTCCGGAGGCCTGATACACAGTCCACTCATCATATCTATCTGCGCCGCCAACAGTGACCTCATCCACCTTGAAGAAGATACTCACACCAATGATCAGCGCCAAAACCACAGCAAGCACAGTAGCCATATGGAGAAGAAAACGCCTTTTCAGGAACGGCTTTGGCTGGGTATACACCACATCGTCCGGCTCTCTCTTCCTTTGACGGTGCGGAGGATTTTCCGGTCTTTTGTTTCTATTTTCCATATTTCGCTCCTTTATCTGGCGTTTTTCTTTGCTAATTCTTCCATAATATTGCAAAGCCGTTCTGCAGAGTCCGGCACAGAAATGCTCTGCAGCACGCTGCGCATATTGTTGTACCGGGGTTTATCTGCCAGCAATGCCAGAATCTCCTGCAGCATCTTTTCCGGTGTTGCTTCCTTTTCCAGCATCAGCACTGCGCCACCCTTATCGGAGAGGGCCCGGGCATTTTTCTCCTGATGGTTATCGGACACATTGGGAGAAGGCACCAAAATGCTGGGTTTGCCGGCAGCCGCGATCTCATTGCAAGTTGACGCTCCTGCCCGGCTGATCATCACATCGGATGCTGCCATCACAGTAGGCATGTTATATAGGTATTCCACCAACTGAATATCTGTATCCACGGAAAGGTCGATTCCCTTCTCTTTTACCAGGTCCGGCATCCACTCCATGGCCCAGTTGCCCGCAGCGTGAATGTGGCGGAAAGGAAATCCCGCTTCTTTTTCCAGGCGGAAAAGTTCAGCCACGAACTTATTCATTTCACTGGCACCCTGAGAGCCAAACGCAGAAATAACCAGAGGCTTTTCATCCAGGTTCAGTTCTTTGCGGGCATTTTCTTTTTTGGTATAAACAAATTCCCGGCGAACGGGCATACCCACAACTTCAATTTTCTTGGCCACTTTCTTTTTATAATGTTGAATGCTCTCAGGGAAACACACAAGCACTTTATCCACAGACGGCGCCAGCACTCTGGTCGTCAGACCGGGCATGGCATTGCTTTCATGGACGCAGGTAGGAATTTTCATCTGTGCGCCGGCCATCAGCGCAGGGAAGCAAGCATATCCACCGGTGCCGATAATCACATCCGGCTTAAACTCCTGAAACAGTTTTTTACATTCTTTAATAGATTTGCGAGCGTGATTGATTGCATGCAAATTATATTTTACCGCCCACCAGGCTTTTACACGCATAAATCCAAGGGTGTGCATGCTCACCATTTTATAACCTGCCTGGGGCACCAATTTCTTTTCCAGGGGATCGTCGCCACAAATAAACAGAATGTTGCTATCCGGGTGGCGTTCACGCCATATATTAGCTATGGCAATGGCCGGATTAATATGGCCACCGGTGCCGCCGCAGGTAAAAACTACATTCATACTACATCCTCCTGAGAAGTCATGCGATAACGTTGCCGGGAAATGCTTAAAACGACGCCCATCTGGGCAAGATTCACCGCCAACGCAGTGCCACCGTAAGAGAAAAACGGAAGGGCGATGCCGGTGGACGGCAACAGATTGGTAACAACCCCTAAGTTCAGCACTGTCTGAACCCCGATAAGCGTTACAAATCCTGCTCCCAGCACTGTGGAAAACCGGTCTCTTGCATAAAGGGCAATTCGATAACCCCGAATTAGCAGGGCGGCAAACAGGCCAATAATCAGCAGCGCGCCGAATATGCCTACTTCTTCGCAAATGACCGCAAATATATAGTCATTATACTGGAAAGGCAGGTACAGATATTTCTGCCTGCTTTTTCCCAGACCCAACCCAAATACGCCACCGGAACCGATAGCATATAGAGATTGTAAAATTTGATAGCCCGTATCTCTGGGATCCTCCTCCGGATGCAGCCAAGCAGACACCCGGTCTCCGGCATATCCCATAAAGCTGATATATACAATCACAAACACAAGGGCAACAGCCGCGCCTGCCAAAAGCCATCGCACATTGGTTCCGGCAATAAACATCATAATCACCGCCACCATGCCCATCAGCAATAAGGCGGAAAGATGCTTCTCCAGAGCCAGTGGGACCAGAATTCCCAACAGTGCAGCACCAAAGCCCAAAACCCCATAGCGAAATTTCTTCGCTTTGGTGCCAAACCCTTTGGTTAGTCTGGCAAATAACAAAATCAAAGTAAACTTTGCAATTTCAGATGGCTGAAACTGCAATCCCGCGATATTGATCCACCGTTTTGCGCCATTGACGGATTGTCCGAACAAAAGCACACCCAGCAGCAGCGCAATACTGACACCGTAAAGGGGCCAGGCTGCTTTCAGCCAAAAAGAAGGCTCAATGCGGCTGCAAATCCACATGGCAGCTAAGCCAATGAGAGCACAAGCCGCCTGCTTTTGAAAGTAACGGGTGGATATGGTATAGCGAGTATCGTAAAGGCTTTGGGCAGAACTGGCAGAATACAGCATCCCCAGGCCTACCCCGAGCAGAACAAGCAGTATGATTAGAAAAGGGCGGTCAATACCTTCGCCTTTGGGACTCCAAAAGCGGTCCTCTTTGCTGTGCAGAATTCTCCGCCCAGCCATAAGGCCCTCCTTTTACATTTTTTAGAAGCCAGCCACTGCAAACCAGGCAATGACACACATAACAGCAGAAACGGCGGAAAATACCAAAACAATCTTAACTTCCTTCCAGCCGCACATCTCAAAGTGATGGTGAATCGGTGCCATTTTGAAAAGGCGTTTACCGTGGGTAATTTTAAAGTAGCCAACCTGCAAAATAACGGAAAGTGTTTCAACGATATACACAAATCCAACAATCAGCAGAATGACTGGCATATCCAAAGCAAATGCCAGGGCACAAACTGCACCGCCCAGGAACAAAGAGCCCGTATCTCCCATGAAGACTTTTGCCGGATGCCAGTTATAGAACAGATATGCAATCAGGCCGCCTACCAGGCAAGCAGGGAAAAGTGCAATAGCAAACTCGCCTTTCAGGATTGCCACCGCTGCAAAGAACACCATAACGGGGATCGTGACAGAGCTGGAAAGGCCGTCCACGCCATCGGTCAGGTTCACGGCATTCACACAACCCACCATAACGAACATTGCAAAGAAGATATACAAAATGGGATGAATCTCGAAATTCACATTCACAAAAGGAATGTAGAGATTGCAAAGATTGTTGTCATTTGCCAAAGTGCCTTCCCGGAACAGGACATAAAGATAGATTGCAGAGACTGCCATTTGCAGGGCTGCCTTCTGAATGGAAGTGAGTCCAAGATTCCGCTTAAACTTGATCTTAAAGAAATCGTCCAAAAATCCAATAAGTCCAAAGCAAAGAGCAGGGGCAAGAACGAAGAATACTGTATAGTCTCCGTCCATAGCCGGAATGCTGCCCAAAAGGCACAGAACTGTGGCGATGATAAAGAACAATCCGCCCATCATAGGCGTGCCTGCCTTGGTATTATGCCAGGTAGGTCCCTCTTCCCGGATAGACTGCCCCGCCTTCAGAGCCCGCAGCACGGGCAAAAGCAAAAGGCCGAGAACGCCGGACAAAGCAGCGGCAACAAGGCCGGTTATGATAATTCTTTCCACGCTCATGGATCATTCCTCCTTAGCAGAGAAGCTTCTGCTTACGCTTCTGCATTTAAAAACAGCTCCAAGACCGTTTCCATATGCATGCCCCGGGAACCCTTGAACAAAATGGTATCCCCCGGTTTTGCCATCTGGCAAAGAATATTTGCCATTTTTTCCTGATCGGTAAAGGCTTTTACACAATTTCCATGCATCCCACCAGTCACTGCACCGCTGTGCATTTTATGACTATTTGGGCCATAGCAGAGAAGAATATCGGCATGCTGGGCAGCAATTCTTCCCACTTTATAGTGCTCTGCCTGGGTTGTAACGCCCAGTTCCAGCATATCGCCCAAAACGGCAATCTTTCTGCCGGTGCGGTTGCCCAGCACCGCCAAAGCAGCTGCCATAGATTCCGGGCCTGCATTATAGCAATCTTTAATAATCGTGCAGCCCTTGGCTTTGAAAATTTCCTGCCGGCCTTCCATATTGCGGAAGCAAGAGAGCCGATCTGCAATATCAGCAGGTGCAATCCCCATGTGCAGGCCAACTGCCACTGCTGCAAGAGAGTCAATTACATGGTGCAAACCCTCTACCGGTAAGGTAACAGCGAAAGAAGTTTCCCCACTGTGGGCCATATAGGAAACAGAGCCTTCTGCCTGCTGGATTTCATCCGCCCAAACAGTGCAGCATTCCGGGTTTGTGCCAAAATAAACGGCACGCTCTCCCAATACTTCCTTCTGACCGTAAAGAAGACTGTCATCCCCGTTCAGAAACAGTTTGCCCTGGGGATTCAGGCCTTCCAGAATTTCCATTTTTGCCTGCAGGATGCCTTCCTGAGAACCTAAGTTCTCCATATGCATAGTGCCAATATTGATGATAACCGCCTGATCCGGCTGTCCCACCTGGGATAGGTAGGCAATTTCCCCAAAGTGGCTCATACCCATTTCCAGCACAGCAGCCTGGGTATCTTCCGGCATGGCCAGCACAGCCATGGGCATGCCGATATCATTATTGAAGTTCGCGGGAGTCTTGGCGGTTTTAAAGCCAGCAGACATCACCGCAGAGATCATTTCCTTGGTTGTACTTTTGCCAACAGAACCGGTCACACCCACAGCCTGAAATCCGAGGTGCTTTCGATAGGCATTGGCGATTTTTCCCAGAGCAATCCGGGTGTCTTCCACCACAATGGCAGGCACATCTTCCGGTGCATGATTACAAAGAACTGCTGCAGCGCCCTTTTCCATTGCGTTGGGAATGTAAGCGTGTCCGTCCCGTTGTGCCTTCAACACCACGAACAGTTGACCAGGCTGCAGCGTCCGTGTATCATTGCCGGCACCGTCAAAGGTAAGCTGTGCAAATTTTTCTGCTACCCGACCGCCGCACCAGGCAGCTGCTTGGGCTAATGTAATCGCACCCATTTCATTTCTCCGTTTCTTCAAGGTAGGCCTGCACAATATCCCTCTCATCCATGGGATACTTTACTCCGCAGATCTCCTGGTAGGTTTCGTGACCTTTCCCTGCCAATACAATTATATCATTCTTTTGGCCAATGTCCATAGCATATTGAATCGCCTTAGGACGATTTTCAATAACAATATAGTTGGTTTTTTCTGCATCCACGCCCCGCAAAATGTCCTGCAAAATGGCATTCGGATCTTCTGTCCGGGGATTATCGGATGTCAAAATGGCAATATCGGCAATATCCGTGCCGATTTTACCCATAATGGGACGTTTTATCGGGTCTCTGTCACCGCCGCAGCCAAACAGCGCAATCAGGCGGCCCTTGCAATACCCCTTTACGGAAGAAAGCACATTATAAAGTCCGTCAGGGGTATGGGCGTAGTCAATGAGAATGGTATAGGGCTTATTAGGTGTAGGCACTACCTCTACCCTGCCCTTTACGCCTTTTGCCGTTGCCAAAGCTTTGGCGCTATCGGCCAGGGGAAGTCCCAATTGCAAAGCAATACCCAAAACACTAAGAGCATTATACACAGTAAACTTACCGGGAATCGGCAAGTTTACCCGCACCTTTTCTGCACCCCATACAGCAGTGAAAGCCACACCGTCTGCGCGCAATTCCACATCTTCAGCCCGCAGACAGGCATCCTTTTCCTGGGCTGTGGTTAAAACGGGGCAAGCAGCAGCCTTGATCATCTTATCTGCCCATTCATCATCGGCATTGATCACCGCTTTGTCGCAGCGACCAAAGAGCTTCGCTTTTTCAGCGGCGTACGCTTCCATGGTCTTGTGGAAATCCAAATGATCTTCTGTCAGATTGGTAAAGGAACACACGTCGTAGTGAATGCCATCGATCCGATCCAGTGCAATGGCGTGGGAAGAAACCTCCATGATGGCATAGGCACAGCCCGCTTCCTGCATCCGGGCGAACAGTCCCTGCAATTCCAGGCTTTCCGGGGTAGTGCGCTGTGCAGGCATCACAAGATCGCCAATATGGTTTTCCATCGTGCCTACCAGGCCCACTTTTGCACCCAAAGCAGTTTCCAAAACATGCTTGAGCAGCAACGTGGTAGAGGTTTTACCGTTGGTGCCGGTGACACCCACCATGGTCATTTTCTTTGTGGGGTGGCCATAGAAGTTTGCACCGATCCGGGCAAGCGCCTGCCGGTCAGATCCCACCTGCACATAAGGCTCATCGCCCGTGCCGGGCATAGCGGACACAACCACTTTGGCGCCCTTTTCCCGAGCCATGGAAATATACCGGTTGCCGTCAGTTGCATACCCTACAACCGCCACAAACAAATCACCGGGCTGAACCTTCCGGGAGTCGCAGGACACACCGCTGATTTCCATATCCCTATCTGCAGTCGTATATAAAACATCCACGCCTGCAAGCAATTGACCGAGTTTCATACCTTTACTCCTTTGTATCTTCTTTCAAGTAAAGAATCATTTGACTGTTGCCGGGCACCCGGGTACCGCCGGATGGAAGCTGGTGTGTAATTACTGAGCCACTGCCTTCCAGCACCGCGGTTATGCCCAACTTTTTAAGTTCTTTTTCTGCTTCTTTTTTCGTAAATCCAGTGAAATCCGGAATTTCTATGATTTTCCCAGCAGGATCATCCTGGGCATAACTGTTTGAAACGCCCAAATAAGGAAGGATATCTGCCATCACTGCGCCTACAGTTGGCGCAGCCATCACACCACCGGAAATGTAGATGCCCGTGCTACGGGAAGGCGTATCCAAAGCTACAAGTACAATATACTCCGGATTGTCCATTGGCGCAACCCCTACGAAAGAGACAATTTTATCCAGTGTAGGGTTGCCGTTTGCATCCAGCACATCAATTTTCTCGCTGGTTCCGGTTTTGCCGCCAACAGAAAAGCCATAGGTATTGGCATTTTTAGCTGTTCCTTCCGTTACAACACTTCGCAGCAGCTGACACATCGTTTGGGAAGTCTCTTCTTTGATGACCTGCCGCAAGACGGTAGGCTCCTGCGCTAAAACGGTGTTTCCTTCGCTATCCATCACCTGGCTGACCACATAGGGCTCCATAAGATAGCCACCGTTTACTACTGACGAAATGGCCCGGACTAACTGCAACGGTGTCAATTTAAATGTTTGTCCAAAGGAACCGGAAGTCAGGCTGGCTGTTCCCCACTTTTCTGTGTTTGTCACCAGGGCCTTATCGAAGAAAACGCCTTTGCTCTCCCCATATAGATCAATCCCGGTTTTTTCTAAGATTCCAAAGTCTTTCACATATTGGTAAAATCTCTCCCCGCCCAATTTCAGGGCAATATGTGCAAAGGCAATATTGCAGGAATTTTGGAGGGCCTGGGGTGTTTGCTCTGAGCCGTGGCCGGAAGAACGCCAGCAGTGAAGCCGTTGGGAGCGGCCGGGGATCTGCTCAGCACCTTTGCAGTAAAAGGACGTATTCAGATCAATCGCTCCGCAATCCAGCGCGGCCGCCATTGTGAGTACCTTGAAGGTAGATCCCGGTTCATAGCCGTCGGAAATACATCGGTTCCGCCATTGCTTCAGCCTGGCTTCCTCCAGGGCGCTTTGGTAAGCCTTCTTAGCATCTTCATAGTCCTCCGTTCCCTCTTGAAGTGCCTTATAGGACGCCTCCAATTGGGAAAGGGAAGCGGCTGCACGCGGATCTGCTATTTCCAAATATGCATTGGGATCGTAGCCGCCCAGGGTGGCCATAGCCAAGATTTCCCCGGTGTTCACATTCATCACTATACCGAATGCGCCATTTTGCACATCATACCGGGAAATAGCCGCCTCCATCTGTTTTTCCAGGCAAGCCTGCACTGTGGCGTCTATGGTCAGCACCACATCATATCCAGGCTCACCGGCCAGATAATTTTCATAAGAAAAGGGCATATCCATTTCATTATTGCCCTTTGTTGTAATCACTTGAGATGGTTTGCCCTCTAAGAAACTGTTGTACGCCGCCTCTACTCCTTCGCAGCCTTCCATAGAGGTATTTACAAATCCAAGAAGTTGGCTAGCCAGCGTTCCATTGGGATAATATCGCTTGCTCCCCGGCTCCAGATGGATGCCGGAAAGATTATTTTCATTGATAAATTGGCGGATATCTTCCGCCGTTTCTGTTGAAATTCCGGCAGCGACTTGTTTATAACGCTTCGTTAAATCCTTTCCTTGCTCCAGAATCCAGGATTGGTCCCGTTGCAAGGTTTTTCCCAAGAAGGCCGACATTTTTTCCATGTCCGCCTGGGACTGCTTTAGTTCGTGGGGATCTAAGTACACATGTTCCACAGCCTGATTACAAGCCATCACATTCATATTCCGGTCGTAGATCAATCCGCGCTGACCGGTGATCCGGGTAATCCGGGTTTGATTTTCCAGGGCAAGCCGGGTGTAGTAATCATAGTCCACAACCATCAGTTGCACCAGCCGTACCGACACCGGAATAAAAGCCAAAATCCCCAGCAGGAGGCTTACCAGCAGTACCCGTCTACGTTGCCCGCTATCCCCTCGAAGACGGCTATACTTCCCATGATCCGCTTTTTTTCTCATAAGCCCACCCCTTCCTCAAAGCCTTGAATGGGCAGCAAGGGAAACCCTCGCCGCCCATTGCAGCTCTATTTGAAGTTTATTGGTGGGCAGGTGCATTATGCAAAGATATTTGCAAAAAATACCATCACATTTTCCCAAAAGCCCATCTGGGGTTGTGCCGATGCTTCAGCTTCCACCCGAACGGCTACGCCGCGATGGCTTGCCTGGTCGCCATGGACCATACCCAATGCCAATGCGGTCTTTTCAATTTCGTGGAGATCGTAGCTTGCTGCATATTCCTTGGATAACTCCTCGCTCTTTTGGCTCAACTGTTCCACATACTGTGCCATGCGCTGGTTTTCCTCGTTTGCCTGCTGCACTTTGCTTATGCCTACACCCAATGTAATAAAGAGGGCCAGACAAACAACCAAGCTAAAGACTGCTACAGGATTCAGATGAAGCACTTTCCGCTTTACTCTTTTTGCTGCAGGTTTCTCCTGAACCTGCTTTTGAGGGCGCGGAGTGGCAATCTTTCTTGCAGCAGAGCCATCCGTATAAAAATTAACATATTGCACATCTACTCTGCCTGCCATGTCCGTTCCCTCCTTAAATTACAGTTTCTCACATACGCGCAGCTTTGCACTGCGGGATCGGGGATTTGCTTCCAGTTCTTCCGGGGTTGCCACAATGGGCTTCCGAGAAATTAGTTTTACAATCGGCTTCTTGCCGCATACACAAACGGGAAATTGGGGTGGACAAGTACATCCCTTTGCCGCATCCGCCATAGCCAGTTTTACGATTCGGTCTTCCAAAGAGTGGAATGTGATCACTGCCAGCCGTCCGCCGGGGTTCAAAAGCGGGATTGCCGCTTCCATTGCTCTTTCCACAGAGCCCAGTTCGTCATTCACCGCAATGCGGATTGCCTGGAATGTTCGTTTTGCCGGATGTTGCTTTTCCCTAAGTGCGGAAGCAGGCATTGCGCCTCGAATTACATCCACCAGTTCCAGGGTAGTTTCAATAGGCCTTTCTTCCCGCCTTCTGCAAATCGCAGCGGCAATTTGAGGGGCATATCGCTCTTCCCCATAGTTCCATAAAATCCGGCGCAGTTCCTCCTGAGGCCAGGTGTTTACCACTTCCCTGGCTGTCAAGGCATCCTTGCCGTTCATTCGCATATCCAAAGG
>RHMF01003294.1_pt1 | contig 11268 bp, 5 predicted proteins | sample 5365151 | NCBI WGS metagenome assembly RHMF01 (sample SAMN10266501, study PRJNA497801) | feces metagenome | isolation source: feces | host: Bos taurus | place: China: Prairie of Fairy Mountain | collected 2017-08-14 | reverse complement strand
TCTATCGACAAGTTCACGGCTAAGAGCGACTACACGGACGGCTCGAAACACGACCAGTATTTTGAGGTCTCGCTACCTACGACATCACTGAGCAACCTGAAACTGAACTTTGCCATCGGCGACGGCAGCAGTTCGAGCACGAAGTTTGGAGTCGTCTACTCTGTAGACGGTGGCCAGACTTGGACCGTACTTGACGACTATACCGCTGGTGCCCACTGGAATACATGGGTTGATGCCAATTACAATCTGAATGCCGACAACAAGGAACAGCTCATCGTCCGTATGCTCATCCAGAGTGCCACGAAGACCAGCAACTATAACCTGAAATATGTCAACATTCTGGCAGAGGACACACAGGCTCCCAAGTTGCAGAGCGTCATCCCGGCAAATGGTGATACAGGAGTGTTGCCTACGGGTAAGGTCGTCATACTCTTCAACGAGGGCGTGCAGATGAAGTCGGGTGCCAAAGCCACGCTGACTAACAACAGCACACAGTCAAGTCAGATCCTCACACCTGTCATTAATATTAATAAGGTGTCGTTTGCGTATGCCGACCTCGATCTGAGTACCTCTTATACCCTCACGCTGCCTGCCAACTCACTTTCCGACATGGCTGGCAATGCTTTCGACGAAGCAATCGTCATCACCTTCACAACAGGCGACACTCGTCCTGTTCTGCCTCCCGTACTCGACAGCCACAACCGGCTGTGGTACCACCGTCCCGCCGGTTACTGGGAAGAGGCGTTGCCCCGGCCGCCTGGGAGCGATGGTCAGCGGTAGCGTGGCGAAGGACACGCTTCAATTGAACGAGGACACCTTCTGGGGACAGTCGCCCAACAAGAACTACAATGCCAATGCCAAGAACGTGTTGGCACAGGTGCAGCAGCTCATTTTCAATAAGGACTATGCCGCAGCCCAGAAACTGGCTATCCCCAACTGGATGTCGCAAGCCTCACACGGCGCACAGTATCAGGCAGCCGGCTGCGTATTGGTGGGCTTCCCCGGTCACCGCTTCGATGACGAGGAGCTGGGACAGGCCGCTGTGCTCAATGGTTCTCCCATTGAATTAAAAGATGCACAGGGCTACGTCCGTTCCCTCGATATGAACAATGCTACCGCGGTGACTACATACGTGGTGGACGGTGTCACCTATACCCGTACTGTCTTCACCTCGTTCGAGGACAATGTCACCGTGATGCGCATTGAGGCTTCAGAGGCTGGCAAACTGAACTTCAACGTCTGCTTTGCAGCCCCCAGCAAGACCAACATGGAGAAGTTGGGCATCAACAAGATAACCGCTGACGGCATGATTGAGGCATCGCTCATTCCTGCCCGCGACCAATCGGAAAACGTCAACAACAAACTACTATGCTATACATTTATTAAGGTGATGAACGACGGCGGCACGCAGGCCAGTGTGCTCAACGGTTTTCCCGTTGAGACCCGTGGCATCGTAGCTGGACAGACAAATGCCCCCGCCATTGAGGTCTGTGATGCCACGTCGGCCACCATCATCATCTCGTCGGCCACCAATTTTGAGCGTTACGACGACATCAGCGGCAATGCCGAGGCAAAGGCCTTGGGTTATATGACCGCCTATCTCAACAAACAGAAAGACTATGCTACCACGCTGGCTGACCATACCGCCCGCTATCAGGAGCATCGCGTCAGCCTTGACCTGGGTATGAACAGTGAGCGGGAATCGAAAGACACCGAGACTCGCATCAAGGAGTTCCGCTCCGTAGGAGGCAATGATCCGGGCTTGATAGCCAACTACTTCCAGTTTGGTCGCTATCTGCTCATCTCCTCCTCACAGCCTGGCACCCAGCCCGCCAACCTGCAGGGCATTTGGAACCCCAACGCCCGCCAGTATCCGGCATGGGACTCGAAGTATACGTCGAATATCAACGTCGAGATGAACTACTGGCCCGCCGAGGTGGCTAACCTCTCGGAGTGTCACAACCCGTTCATTGAGATGGTGAAGGATGTCAGCATCACGGGGGCCGAGACGGCTCAGCAGATGTATGGTGCCCGTGGCTGGACGCTACACCACAATACTGACCTCTGGCGTACCACTGGTGCCGTGGACAACGGTTCTGTGGGGGTATGGCCTACCTGTAATGCTTGGTTCTGCTCGCACCTGTGGGAGAAATACCTCTTCTCTGGTGACCAGCAGTATCTGGCCGAGGTGTACCCCGTGCTGAAGGGATGTGCTCAGTTCTTCCAGGATTTTCTGGTGAAAGACCCCAATACGGGCTACATGGTGGTATGTCCCAGCAATTCTCCTGAGAACCATCCGGGCATTGGCAGCTATACCGATGACAACGGTAAGAACATGAACTGCGCCCTCTTCGGTGGTGTGGCTATGGATAATCAAATGGTCTATGATGTATTGAAGAACACTGCAGAGGCTGCCCGCATCTTAGGAACCGATGCCGAACTGGCCGACCAACTGGATGCGCTGAAGGCGCAACTGACTCCCTATAAGATTGGTAAGTATGGACAGATACAGGAATGGCAGGAGGACTGGGACAAGGAAAACAACTCACACCGTCACCTGTCGCACCTCTGGGGCGCCTACCCAGGCAACCAAGTGTCTCCCTACACGAATCCCACCGTCTATCAGGCCGTACATAAGTCGCTCGTGGGCCGTGGCGATGCTGCCCGTGGCTGGTCGATGGGCTGGAAGGTATGCCAATGGGCCCGTATGCTTGACGGCGACCATGCGCTGACTATCATCAAGAACCAGTTGCGCCTGATGGACCCGAACGCTACTATGAACGATGCCGACGGAGGTACATACGCCAACATGTTCGATGCCCACGCTCCGTTCCAGATTGACGGAAACTTCGGGTGCTGTGCCGGTATCGCTGAGATGCTGTTGCAGAGTCACGCCGGCTTCATTCATCTGCTGCCAGCCCTGCCGAAAGCATGGGCCGATGGCGAGGTGAAGGGACTGCGCGCCCGTGGCGGATTTGAGGTCACCGACATGCAGTGGAAGGACGGCAAGGTGGTCAGCCTGAAGGTGAAGTCGACGCTGGGCGGCAACCTGCGCCTGCGCACCGCTAACGCCCTGAAGACGGCCAACGGCACGGCACTGGCTACAGCCACCGGCGACAACAGCAACCCGCTGATGCAGCCCTACCTGATGCCAGACCCCATCGTGGCTGATCCCTCGAAGATTCCCGCCACTAAATTGCCAGAAACTTACCTGTATGACATTCCCACCACCGTGGGACAGGAAATAGAGCTGATTGACCTTGATGGCACTACTGCCATTCAGGAGGTGTTAAGCGCCGAACAGCAGCGACCCACGACGGATGTCGCCTATGCCCTGGACGGCCGTCGCGTCAGCAACAGCTATAAAGGGCTGGTCGTTGTGGGCGGTCGGAAATACGTTCGCAATTAAGTAAAACACTATAACCAAACTAAATACAATGATGAAAAAACAACTATTGAGAAGCGTCATGGCATCCTTTGCCCTGCTGGCAGGGATGGCGCAGACGCATGCAGAGCAGGTGACGCTGGCGGCGTGGGACTTTGCTAACGATGTGAAGTACACCGCATCGGCTACCGACGGCGGCAAGACGTACTATACAACACAAAAGAGAACATGGAGTACAGTTTCTCCGCCCAGCAGCCCTTCTTCTATCCTACATCGGGGGCACTGACCAACGGTACGCTGACCATCTGGTCGAGCGACACCAACAAAAAATGGTACATCTCCAACTTCAACAACGGTGCACTGCGCATGTATACTGCATCGCCGAAAGTGATAACAAACCCCACCGATGCCGCCCAGCACTACAATTATGCAGAGGTGGAACTGTCGGCCGCGGGCTACAAGAACCTGCAGTTCTCGTGCCGCATGTCGGGTAACAACAGCAGGACACTGCCCGTCTATGTACTGGTGTCCACCGACGGTGGTGCCACATGGCTGCCATCCAGTACGCTGAACAGTACCGGCAGCAGCTGGAGCAACTTCAACGAGACGAAAGCCGCTCTGGCCGTCGACGGCCAGAGCAGTGTAAAGGTGCGCGCCCTGATAGGCTACGACGCAGGAGCCACTGGCGACATGTATCTGAACAGCTTCAAGGTGACGGGTGAGGCTCTTGGCAGTGATGCCGTCTATGCCCTTTCTGCCACTGCCACACCGGCCGAGGCAGGCTATGTGGCCATGTCGCCCGTAGGCACATCGGCCGTCGCTGGTACGGAGCTGAAGTTTACGGCCAAGAACCTGTCGGGCTACCAGATTAAGGAGTGGCAGGACGGTACAGGCAATATGCTGGCCAAGACGCAAGACTATACGACAACCGTCAGTGGCAATACCACCGTGGCAGCTGTCTTCACCACTATCGAGACCTATACGCTGACAGTCAACAAGACTGGCGACGGTGCCAAGTGGGGCGAGGTGGTCATGTCGCCGGAACCCATCAACGGCAAGTACGATGCCGGTACGGAGGTGACGCTGACCGTCATTCCCAACAACGTGACCAACTTCCTGACTTGGGAAGACAACAGTGCCGCACTGAGCCGCGTGGTCACCGTCAATGGCAATACGGAGGTGACTGCCACGTTCGATGTCATCCCGTTCATCGTGGCATGGGACTTCAACAACGACAAGAATACGTCGCGCGGCAACCGTGAGGCCGACTATGCCTTTGCCACCGACAACACCGGTGTCATGCTGTTCTATCAGGGAGCCAACTGTGCCAGCACCAACTGGGGCAGCGGCAAGGCCTCCTTCGGCGGTCGCCAGCTGTGGGCAGCACGCCGCTACACCGACTACAGCAAGGACGAACAGATTCCGCGCGCCTTCGTGGCCTCGTTCAGCGTAAAGGATTACGACCTGATTAAGATTCACAGCCTCGTGGCCGCCAACAACAACTGCGTGCGCGAACGTCAGCTGCTGCAGTTGAGCACTACCAGCAGCACTGAGGGCTTCACCACTCTCAAAACGCTGACCCTTTCTGAAAACCCCAGCAGCGAGTGGGTCAATATGGACTATGAACTGGACACCAAGGCCATCGACGGCATGGTGTACATCCGCTGGATAGAAGACGAGACGAGTGACTTCTTCGACGGTGGCAACCACAGCAGTACCGAGGGTTTCTACTTGGCCGACGTCATCATCTTTGCTGACCAAACAGCTGCAGACGACACAGAGGCTCCACAACTTGTCAGCAGCTCGCCCGCAGAGGGCAGCACCAGCGCTTCGGCACGCGGCAACATCGTGCTCAGCTTCAACGAGCGTGTCAAGGCCGGTACGGGCAGCGTCACGCTGAATGGTGAAACGCTTAACGGATCTTTCGGCAGCAAGAGCGTCACCTATGCTTACCACGGACTTTCCTACGGCCAGCAGTACACGTTGAGCATCGGGGTCGATGCCATCACAGACCTCAGCGGCAATGCCTTCCCCGCACGTGACATTTCATTCACCGTGATGGAACGTCCGCAGCCCTCAGCCAAAGTGTTTGATGCCGTGGTGGCAAAAGACGGCACTGGCGACTACAAGACTGTGCAGGAAGCCATCGACGCGGCTCCCACAGGGCGCATCGCCCCTTGGCTCATCTTCGTCAAGAACGGCACCTACGAGGAACTGGTGACCATTCCTGAGAGCAAGCCCTTCATACATCTTATCGGTCAGGATAAAGAGAAGACCGTCATCTGCTACTGGATAAACAACGGTGGTGCGAACGACATCGGTTGGGAATACTCCACCAACAACCCCAATTCCAAAACCTACGGCAAGCAAGGGGTGGTACAGGTAAACAGCACCGACTTCTATACCGAGAACATCTCCTACATCGACAGCTATGGCGTGGAGCGTCAGGCAGGTCCCATGGGCCTGGCCATGAGCAGCCGCAACGACCGTCAGGCCTTCAACAACTGCCAGTTCCGCTCTTATCAGGACACATGGTATACCGATGTACGCAACAGTAGTGCCCGCCAGTATGTCAACAACTGTCTCATTGAGGGTGCCGTGGACTTCTACTATGGTGCTGGCGACAACTACGTTGAGAATAGCACCTTCCGTCTGGCCCGTGAAGGCAGCGTCATTGTGGCCCCCTGCCATCAGGCTGGTACCAAGTGGGGCTATGTCATGGTCAACAACGTCATCGACGGTAAGGACGGCGCCAATAAGCTGGGGCGTGCCTGGCAGAACCAGCCGATGGCCGTATGGATTAACACAACACTGAAGACAACGATTGCTCCTGAGGGATGGAGCGAGTGGCACATTGCCCCCAAGCTCTTCGCCGAGTATAACACCATGGATGCCGACGGACAGTCTGTAGACCTGAACAACCGCCGCACGACCTATAAGGTAGACGATGACAAACTGGCTCCTGGCGAGACCAGTCCCGTAACCCGACAGGCGATACTCAGTGCCGAAGAGGCTGCCAGATATACCTACGAGGCCGTCACATCAGGCAATGACGACTGGAACCCGCGTAAGTTCTTTGAGCCTGTAGAGGCACCGGTTGAGGTCGTCTATGCCAACGGAAAACTGACTTGGAAAGCTGTCCCATACGCCATCTGCTATCTGGTGATGGATGCTGAAGGCAACGTGGTGGGAATGACCAAGGATGCTGCGTATGCTATTGCCGAGGCAGGTACTTACACCCTCCGCTCTGTCAATGAGTATGGCAGCTTAGGTGAGAGCACCAATTTTGAAGTGACCGAAACCATGACAACTGGTATTCAGGCCGAAAAGATCATTCAGGTCCCTTTCGGTGAGACTCAGGTCTATGACCTGCAGGGCCGCAAGATGGCCGACGGCCAGCTGCAGCGCGGCATCTACTTATTGAATGGTAGAAAAATGATTGTCAGGTAACTCCCCTCCTCTCAAGACTTCTGGAACTCGGTAGGTGTCATGCCTGTGAGTTTCTTGAAGCACTTGCTGAAGTATTTGGGATCAGAGAATCCGCTGCGGTAGGCTACGTCTGCAACATAGACGTCAGGCTGCCGCAGCAGTTCTTTTGCCCGTTCGATGCGCTGGTTCAGCAGGTAGTTGTTGGGCGACGTGTTGAAGACGCTCTTCATGCGGGCAAATAGCAGCGTACGGCTAATGGCCATCGCCTGGGCAAAGTCCTGCATCGAGAGGTTGGAGTCGCCTAAGTGTGCGGTGACGAATGTCTTCACTCGCTCGGCGAACAGGCGGTCTTCCTCGCTCTCGACGACCTCTACCGGCTCTACTTTCTCTACTGCTTCCTTGATGGACAGCAACTCTCGGATGCGCTCGCTCATCACTTCGATGCGCTGGTTGCTGGTCAGGCGGATGTCCTTGATTTCGTTTTGCAACCGGCGGATGTAACGCACGACGCGATAGATGCCGATGACCAACAACGTCAGCAGCAGACCGTAGAGCATCCATGCCCACGGCGTCTCGTGGAAGGCGGCACGACGGTGGATGGTCAATGTTTGCTCGTTGTCAGCCCAAACACCGTCGCCATTGGTGGAGCGCAGGTGCAGTCGGAAGGTACCAGCGGGAATGTCGGGCAGGGTGATGTGATTGTCGGTAATATAACTCCAACGGTTGTCCATACCTTCGATGCGATAGGCATAGGTGATTGGCACATTCTTGTTGAAGTCGAGGGCCGCAAACTGAATGGTGAGGCTGCGCTCGTCGGATGACAGCCTGATGTCGGAAGGGCAGTCGAAGACAAGGGGAGGCTGGTAGCTGCTCTTCTGCATTTCCTGCGGGCTGACGCTCAGCACGCCTTGTGTAGTGCCAAAGAGTAAACTGCCCTCATCAGAATCTTTTTGAGAAGAGACGAAAACGGGCTTTGTCTCTAACAGTTTGAAGTGTTCGCCCAACGTACCACGGGTGTAGTTGGTGACCGTGCTGTCGCTCAGCGAAAAGCAGCTGATGGAGGTCTGCGAGACGATGTAGAGTCCGTGGTCAGGTTTGAAGAACAGGCTCAGACACACGTCGGAGGGCAGGCCCTGGTCGGTGGTGAAGGTGTTGAAAGGGGTGCGGTCGCTCAGCAACTGCCGGTCGTCAGTCAGACAGAACCCGCCGCCACTGGTGGCAATGGCTACCGTATGGTCACGAAGAGGCTCAATGTCCACTACCCAGTTGTAGCTAAGCGACGCGGCATCGTCAGGCCGGCGGCAATGATGCCAGAACTTCATGTCTCGGGGGCTTTCCTCCAGCGAACAAGTGTAGAGCCCGTTCAGCGTGCCTGCCATCAACACCTGTTCTGGGGTAATGTACAGACAGCGCATCTTGTTGCTCTCCTCGTCGGCCGGCCACCCTGACAGACCATTGTCTCTATGCACGAATACGTCGTGCCAGTCGTGCTGTTGGCGCAAGTCGTACATGTTCAACCCTCCTTTGTAGGTGGCAATCCAAAGACGCTGCTGACGGTCTTCGACTATGTCGTAGATGTTGTTGCAACTCAGGCTGTTGGGGTCGCTCTCGTCATGAATGTAACGCTTGACAATGTAGCCTTCTCCCGTTTCCGAGGCTATGAGCCGTGTCAGCCCCTCCGGCTTCGCCCCTAACCACAGGTCACCCCGTGAGTCTTCGAGGATGCAGTAAACATTCTGTCCGAAAGCGACGGGCGCCGTTGACAGTTCTCCTTTCGGCGTGAGGAACCTGTCACCAACATGGACATACCCATTCTTGTCAGCCACCCATGTACGCCCTTTTTTGTCAACATAAAGGCAGCGCACCTCCTCCTCGGCGGCCTCCGAGAATTTCACGGGCTGCAAGGGCTTGGCACCAAACCATACGCGATAGAGGCCGCTGTGCGTATCGACCCAGATGCCCCCTTGACGGTCTACCAACAGGATGCTGGTATAGACATTGGCGAACTGGGGCAGGCTTTTCAGCTTTGCCAAGGTGGCATCGTCAGCCTTGTATGGCCGTGGCCGCTGGCTGTAGTCACCATCGGTCTGTTCGAAGCGTCCCGTTTTGCGATGAAACACGAATATTAGACTGTCATTGGTGGTACACTCTAAGTCGTGGTCGGGCAGCTCGCGGATGCTGCCAATGCGATTGGTACGCAGCGGACTGTTGTCGCCAGGCCGCATGCGATAGTTCTGGAAGCGGTAGCCATCGTATCGGCATAGTCCGTTCCACGTGCCAATCCATACGTAGCCGTCATGGTCCTGTACGGCACAAGACACAATGTCCTGGCCATACCCCTCAGCCTCACTGAAATGGGTGATTCGAACCTCCTCACTTCCTTGAGCCCTAATAAAGGTTATAATAAAAAAAGTAGTGATGATAGTCAGTAGTCGTTTCATGGTTGCAGTCGCTAATATCTGATTTTGAAGTAATCCAACAGGGCTTTGTAGCTGTCCTGAGCCGTGAGGCAGGTGTCTGTCAGGTATCCATTTGTGTTTCCCCATTCACGGAGCCCACGATAGTAGAACATTTTCAGTTCGTCAGTAATGATAAAAGGTACATGATGGTTGGCGAGACACTCCTTGAACATTAGTAAACGCCCCACACGACCGTTCCCATCTTGGAAAGGATGAATAGTTTCGAAGCGCACATGAAAGTCGAGAATGTCTTCAAAGCTGTGTGCTTTTTGTATATTGTAGCTTTTCAGCAGTGCCTTCATCTCGCGGTGTACATCTTCAGGTTGGGTAGTTTCCATACCGCCTACCTCATTGGGTAAGCGTTTGTATTCTCCAACGACAAACCAGTCTTTCCGACTATCGGACGTGCCAGTCTTCAACAGTAGATGCAACTGTTTTATGAACTCTTCTGTAAGTTTCTCCTCTGCATGATCAATGATATAGTCGATGCAGCGAAAGTGATTGACTGTCTCTACTACATCATCCACGTTAATTGCTTCGTCAGTAATACCAATGGTGTTCGTTTCGAAAATATAACGCGTCTGGTCGTGGGTCAACCGGCTCCCCTCAATATGATTCGAGTTATAGGTCAGATCAATCTGAGTGCGGTGATAGATGCCCCCCTTAAGCTTGCTGGCCTTCTGTTCTCTGAGCGCATAAAGTAGTGGTGAAATCTTAGTTCTTAACGTTTTCCGTTCCGGTAAGATCGCATCGGCAGGAATGTTCCATGTCTTTCCTGTCAAGAAGGCTCCTTCTATCTTTTCGCTGGCACAATAGTTGCGTGCTGTTCGCTCTGAAATGCCGAACTTCTCTGCAAACTGACTGACTGATATAAACTCCATATTCTTTGTCTATCGGCAAACTTTTCCACCGATTTCGCCTACAAAGATACTACTTTTTGCCGATACTGGCAAGTTCTGGGGCAAAAAAACAAAGAGAAACCAAAAAGACAATGGTTTCTCTTTGTTTTTGAAAGAGTGAGCAGCATATATGCAACTGCAGGAGAAGCAACTTTCAGACTTCTCACCCATACACGTTGAATTTTGCAGATTCTCAGACGGGTCGAAGCTTAATAGCTCTCCTCGATGTTGCCAATCTTTCTTGACTGACGGGACAAAGTTAAGCATATTCCATGAAAGGCGTATCATTGTGAGCTGTTTTTTTTTATTATTGATGCAAAATATTCAGTAGAAAGGAGTTTTGCAAGTCCTTTTCTGTCCTTTTGCAAGTTTCCGTTTGATGATTGGCCGTATTTCTGTGAAGTAGGTAAAAGCAGAGATTCCTGTTTTCCGGGATTTGCATCCTGTTTTTTGTATTGGGAATTTGGAGAGGATATAGGCAAAACGTAACAAAAAGACGTTGAAAGATTTTTATTTCTTTAAAAAAGAATTTTTGAGGATTTTTTTGTATCTTTACAGCGTCAATATTATGGATGTTACGGGCACGGATGACGCGTTCGCGGATGGCTGATGAGGGTTCACCGGGCTGCATCTGTGAGAGTTGGGCGAAGGGCACGGCCTGTATTTCGCAGTGGATGTCAATGTGGTCGAGGATTATATAACCCCGTATCGTTCGAAAACTCGACTTTGTGAGAAACGGAATTATAGCCATTGCAGCGATTATATATAATGAAATCGTAATCATTGTTCGCCTTTTTCTTTATTCCTCTCTTCCTTTTTATTCAGCAACAGACCTTCTTTGGCATTTAATGGCGAAACTACGGGTTTACCTGTCTTGGCTTCAAGTTCCATACGGGCATTGCGGGCAATCTCACCACCTTGACGAGCTACGTCGATATGGTCGCCAAACGTTTCTGGATTCTGACTTTCGGAATTTCCTTAGTAGAAAGCTCTGCCAGCATATTCATTACCAGTTCACGATTGGTCATGTTGTCGCGTAGGTTCTCTTTCTTCAGCCCCTTGAATTTCTTGTACTCACGTGCTGTCATGCCAGCCC
>RHMF01006519.1_pt1 | contig 11272 bp, 25 predicted proteins | sample 5365151 | NCBI WGS metagenome assembly RHMF01 (sample SAMN10266501, study PRJNA497801) | feces metagenome | isolation source: feces | host: Bos taurus | place: China: Prairie of Fairy Mountain | collected 2017-08-14 | reverse complement strand
GCATTACTTCTCGATCCTTACCGGCCTCGGAAGATCGATCGCGTAGCCGTTTCGCACTCTCCGCACGGACGCACGATCCAGATTCCGCCATCCGTAATATTCCGCGGTGTACGGGCACGACTCTCCTAGCAGCTCGAACAAATATCCAACCGTGACCTGACCGTATTCGTCGATGTATTCGTCCATACGGGTCAGAACAATATCCGCCTCTTCCTTCGTATTGACGGTGATGTTGTCCAGATTGAATTCCTTACGTCCGGAAGGCTCATCCCTTACATCGCGATTCCGATCCGTTCCGACACGAGACGATCCTCGACTGATGCTATCATAAGGTGTTCTGCGCCGACCGCCACTGTCACGATATGTGCTCACAGGACCCCTCCGATTGCCCCACAGCAGCGCGTCCATAAAATTCATGAACACGTCTTTGATCGTGGGGACGACGAGGTCTTTGAGGAAATACTCCCCAATATCACTGATGTCATCCGCAAGAAACAGAGTCCGGAATTTATGCCCTGCCGTTTCCTTTCCTTCGATCCGTCTTGCCACAGGCTTCGCATGGGGACGATCCGGTGCCTTGGGTTCCAGATTTGTGGTGCTCTCGGGTAGTTTTCGTTCTGCCATTCTTTTACCTCCATTGTTTAGCATAGCGTCGTTTGATTTCCTTCAGCTTCTTAAGGGCGAGCTTTGCCTCTTTTTTCGTCATCGGGAGAGAGTCATTCATACCATTTGCGTTGATGTCATCACGAAAACTCTCAATCTCATATGTCACTTTTCCTTTTGCGCTGAGTTTGTGAAATATCAATATGGTATGGTAGTACTTTCCGAGATCCTTTCGATAGATTGCGCCGTATTTGTTTTCATGATCCAACTCGAATCCCAATTTGGCAAATTGTCTGTCTGTTCTTCTCACATGGTGACCTCCTGTTCGTTTTACTCACCACGACTCACTTTGTTCGTAGTGAAATATCAAGATAAAAAGAAGAGAGCGTGTAGACTCTCCTCTTTTGGGAACCAAGTTGGTACGCTAGTTCATAGAACAAGAAGCGTCTTGGTTAGCTCCCATTTAGGGCGTTGTAATTCTTGCGGGCGTAGGGAGTTTGAGCTGCCACCTAACTGTTCCCGTAAGAGCATTTGTAAAAGGAAGAATATCAGCCTCCATAAGGTCAGTTTCAGTCCAGCCATAATATTCCGTGATATAGCTGGAAAACTCTCCGATCAGCTCAAACAAATATCCAACCGAGACATACGAATACTCAACCGCATAGTCGGTCAGCTTTCCAAGAACACATGCTGCCTCTTCTTTAGTGTTAAAATACAACTCGTCGAGGTCGTCAAAGTCGTCAAATCTTTTGTCTTTCTTCTTTTGTGACTCTATTTTAGAATAGTCCACTCGACCTCTCCGAGAATTCACAATGTTACTCTGTCGTCCCCACAACATCATGGAGAAACTGTTCATCACGCAGTCTTTTACAGCCGGGATCCAAATATCATTGGTAATCGCGTCGGAAACTCCCTCATTCTCTTCGATCCCGAACTTCTCATAGAAGTAATCCAGGCAGTCGCAGAGATTCTCCACGGCTGCCCGAATATCATTGGTGGTCTTACTCACTGGTCTTTCCACCCTTCCCGTCGTTCGTGCTCGTGATCGCCTCGATCGACTTGGTGACCGTCTCCGCGATCGTGTCAAGCTTCCGCTGCTCGTAGTAGAGCTCGTCCCTCCGAGCCTGCTCCGCTTTGGCCCGCTCACGAGCCTCCGCACGACGCTGTGCCTCCGCCTCATGCTCCGACCAGTAATACCGGACGTGAGCAGCAGCGGCTTCGGGGTCGGGATTGGCGAACTCACCGATCATCAGCATAAGCTCGTCCTTATGCTTGTTGAACGGACCGTAATCCCAGTCGGACTGCAGGCTGCTGTGAAGCTTCTCCAGAAGCCTCTTCGCATGGACGCGATCGTCTGCGTTGAGAGCGCTGTTGTTGATCGTGGCGTCATCGATCGCCTTGCTGATCTGGCCGTAGTTGTAGTTCTCCGCCTTGAAACGGTTGAACTCCTCCTTACGTGCCTGCGCCTTCTGCTCGCCTTTGATTCCGGCTGCCACGCCGAGACCAGTAAGACCTGCGATAGCGATGCCACCAACAATACCACCAAGAGTGTACTTACCCATCGTTCAAAGACCTCCTTAAAATATCTTTTTATTAATCATGACTTTTGCCGGGATTGCAGCCCGGACTTTTGAATGGAGCAAGAAACGGATTGCTGTGAAAGTCACAAAATATCCATGATCCGAAGAGGCTGATAGGTTACAAATCTATTCCTTGTTTTTGCTGCGCGGATCACGTTTTTTACAGGATGCATGAGCTTGTCTTTTTCAGTTACAAATATCATTGCTGTCAGCATCCCTGGAGAATGGTCTCCCGGCAGGACTTGAACCCGCGACCGTGTGTATGCTCTCGCCAACTGAGCTACGGGAGAAGTGGCGGTTGTAAATCCCAGGAAATTTCATGGGCAAACTGACCCGCCTCAGTTTTGCAACGACCCAGAGTGGTACGCATAGTTTAGAGGCGTTCTGGGCCTTCATCATAACTCCTTGCTGTCCGAGCCACATACCATTGACCATTATACGCATCAACAGACATGACTCATCTATAAGAAATATCAGTCGATCGTCACCGGCTGATACCTCTCACCATTGATGATCTCCTCCATGGCCTCAATGGGCGTCATACCGACACACTTGAGGACCTGCTTGAAGGAGCTCGCCGAATGCCCGCTCACCAGCACACATCCCGGACGATCTGCGTCAGCATGGTAAACATCATGCCGGGAATTTACATTCCAGTAAATCACCGTCGGCAGAGAATATCCAAGCTCAGCAAACCGCTTGGCCATCCGGTCATGGAACGCCCAGTCGCCGTCGTCCCTCCAGTGGTCGTGCAGGCTGCCGTCGATCTCCATATCAGAGATGACGATCAGGGCCTTGGGCATGTCGTCGCAGGACACACCGTTCTCGACGGCCACGCTGAGAATCTTCTCAAACGCGCCCTCGAGATTCGTGCTCTGTCCCCAGTGAGCATCGACCATCATGTTGCGGAGCTGATCCAGCAGCGTCGCACCCTTGACCTGAATGAAATCGCTCCTCGTGGAGAACTCCATAAACAGGTCGTGGAACGGTCCCTGATTCACGCTCGCGAACAGAAGACCCAGCGCAAGCGCCGAGCTGATGGGCAGACCGTCGTCGCAGAACATCGATCCGCTCGTATCCGAGATCACGATCGCCGACTCCAGAGACTCGCCATAGTCCTTCAGCATCTGCTGCCACTGGGCTTCGACGACCGGATCCGGAGTGCGAGCGAACCGACCGCTCCAGGAGCCGAGATCGATATACTTCTTGACCAGATCATACGGATAGAGAGTGCCGGAATGGATCGTCTCCTCACCATTGGTGACTTTCTCGATGTACTGGTCGAAGCGCTCACGATCATGGCGCTTGAAGGCGTTGCGATAGAGCGTCATCGCACGGGACGGGACCTCAGGATACTTGATCTCATCCCAGCGATTCTGCGACATCAGCTGCTCAATGACGCCGATATGCTTACGGAGCGCACGGTACTGACGCTTGTAATCGTAGACCGTGAGTCCGAGCTTCTGGGCGGTCTTGATGCCGAGTTTGCGGGTCTTCTCAGAGCTTGCGTCGGCCGTCTTGACCCACTTGCCAAGCAGCGAAACGGCCTCTCCCCGCTTCATCGCGAGAATATCCATGTCCCACTGCTTCTTCATCGCAGCCCACATGTCGTCCTCGCAGGGGGTGCCGATCAGGGTATACAGATCGTCGTAACGACCGTAGAAGCCGATCAGATCGATGTTGGGACGCACCGCTTCCGGATGACGGTTTGCAGCGTACTGGAGCAGGCGCTTGAACGTCTTACGCTCACCGAGTCCGCCGCGAATATCACGACCGTAGAAGAGAATCTTGGTCGCGAAGAGCGGGTCGATAGTGTAGGCGTTCTCGAACAGTCTGATAAGACGTTCATCATCCGCCGTACGCAGGGCACCGATCACGGAAAAGAGATCAAGACGCGCATCGGACGTGGTCTTGAGAGCTTTGGCACCGTTTTCGGTGTAGGTGTGAGTGGCATCGACACGAGCGGCTGTTGCAAACGCATTCGCTACGGGGTTCTGAATGCGCATGTAGGCAGCACGGACCGTAGACTCAGGAATGCCGAGAGCCTTCGCCAGATCAGCAGTGTTAAATTCCATATTCATATTTTTGACCTCCATGATTCATTTAATAGACTTGGATTAGAAATCTAGGTTTTAAGTTGCTGTTAGAAACACTGAGGGTATCAAACAGAGTTAGAGCGTTTGGCGTTGACTTCCGCCTTACGCTTCTTTTCCACTTCCGGATTCCAACCGCAGCGATGACACTTCGTCTGAAGAGTGCAGACCACGCCGGCCGGACGATAGACGCATCCGGTATGCTTTTCTACGAGTTCTTTGATTTCGTTCATTTGAATACCTCCTGTTTATTTGGTTTACGTTAAAAGTGCTTTCATGATTCAGAAAAGGAGATTTGGTTATCGTTAAGGAGGGTGATAACTATGGTGAGAGCCATCTTTAAAAATATCTTGTATACATTGCAGTATGAATCACAAGCGCAAGAAAAGGAGAGCATGACGCTACGTCATCAAATCCTATATGAGTAAATTGCTGTCAGCGTCACATAAGTTTTTTCAAATATCAGGCTGCCGTTTTTCCATATAACATGACTCGTAATGTCTCTAGCGTAGCTGGCTATCTGTGTTGCTGTTCGAGTCCACTTTATATGTTTGCCGCGCGGAAACGGCCTGACTTAAATTACTTAGTCTTCGTCTTCGGTTTCTTCCTCGTCACCATAATCCCGCTCAATACGGGTGTAAGAGTGATAATTTGTATGAAGAGGTCTGCTATTTCTTCTCGGAATGCGATTCCAAAGAATATAATTGATCGCGTCCTGATAAAGCTCTTTCAGATCAGGAATTACGACGTCCGTGTAAATATCTTTTCTAAGCTTCATCTTCTCTTCCTCGTTGGCGTCACAACGGGCAATAAGGTCTTCCATGTTCAGCATCAGTTTGTTGAAAACATCTTCGCAAGTGTCATAATCAGCCGCCTTGACCGCCACACGAATCTCATTGTCATTATTCATAATAAAGCTCATCGTTCAAAACCTCCTAAAAATATCTTTACGCTTCTACAAGTTCAGCCTCGACCTCTTCGATCTCAGCTTCTTCGGTGTCTTCTGTATCTTCGTCGTCCGCAGTCGCACGCTTGATTGCTTCGGCGACCTCCTTGACGGACTCTTCGACCGTATCATACGCCTGCTCAGCCTTCTCACCGGCCCAATCGCCAATAAACCAGCCGAGAGACCAGGAACCGATCTTACGAAGGATCTTCGCAGGAAGCTTTACCTCTTCCGGAGCGGTGGCGTCGATCGCATCATCGATGACTTTACCGACACCGGCTGTCACAAGAAGAGAGATCGTGTTTTTCAGAGTAAATATCTTGTTTTTAGCCATTTAAGACCGCCCGCCTCCTTTTTAATTCCTCGAATTGTGCGCTGAATAACGGCCATAAGAGTGCGGAATTCGACCGTTGTCATGCCGAGATTGGCAGCGCACTCATCGTCCTTTTTACCATGAGTACGAATAGCCGCTTTTACCCCCTCCAAATGATCAACTGTGTATTTAGTCACGGGAATAGCAATGGAAACGCAATGTTCGCTCATTTAGTTCGCCTCCTGAAGAATTTTGTTGATCTCCTTCACCACTTCGATACATTCATCTTTGGTAAAGGGGAAAACGGACATCTTGCCGAGCATCCAGGGTTTCTTCGTACACAGATCCATCGCGTAACCGGATGTCGTGGATGCCCGAATGCCAAGACTGGTCTTGATCCCATTGATATGAAAATACCCAGTCCCAGCCAAATATCCAGCATAAGCCAGTCCACCACCGCCAACCACGCAGCCTGCGATGATGCCGGCTTTCTTGAGTTTCTTCTTTGTTTTATCGTTCATTGAGAACCTCCTCAGATTTCTTCAAGTATTAATTGCATATAGTCATCATATGCCGCATCGGAGACGCCGTACTCTAAGCGGAATGCCGGATCATCGATGTTTTCCATGATCAGATCCAGATCATCAATATCTAGAAGACTATTTGGCGCGCCTTCCACGGGAGTATAAGTCATGAGCCACATCTTGAACTTCCAATTAAGCAGATCCGTTGCAGATTGTACGTAACTTTTGCCGGCACCGATCATATATGCAATTAAACAGAAATATCCAGTAACACCAAGCCAACAAGCTCCGATTTTTAGCCTTTTCTTCCACTTATCGCTCATATTACACCTCCAAAGAAAAGAACCAGAGCAGCTGCGTTTATAGCAACCACTCTGGTTTGGACTTAGGGTTTACGTCACGGGGATGTCCATGTCCGTGACCGCATCGACCGGGAAGGGAACGTCCGTGTCGGGGAGAGCGTCGACCGCCTCGGGCAGGGCTTCGGTGACCTCTCCGCCGGAGCCGGTGAAGTATGCCGCAGCGATCGCAGCACCCGTCGCGACAACGCCCAAGCCGATCGCCAGACCGCGCTTGAGACCTTTACCGATCAGGGGCTCGTCGCTGAGCAAACGCTCGCCGAGTCTCTTGCGGAAGGGCTTCTTGGGCTCCTTCTCCTGAGTCTTGATCTCTTCTTTCTCCTCCTTAACGGGGGTTTCCTCTTCCTTGGTTTCGACCTTGGTCTCTTCCATGTTAAATACCTCCTTAGAGTAAATTTTTTTATCGTCCATCATAAGGGCTGTAATTTTTGCGGAACGCTCGCGGAAATATCATTCCACCGACACATACCCGGGAGGATAGCCCTTCAGCTCGAAGACCGGAATGTTGTCGAGCCAATACTTACCACAAATATCATGCCGCATCACTCCGGTCTCCTTTAGCTTTTCATACACGTCAGTTGCTACAAAACACTTCATGTCGCCGATCATGCGGTTGTCCTCCTTCCACTTCCGCATGACCGCGATCGCGTTTCTTACCTGTCTTAAAATATCCATGACTTATCAATTCCACATATCCGGCCGTCGATTGGTAGTGATGATGTAGCCGGGAATACCATCACCGTTTTCCGTAAGAGTGAATTCCGGACTGATAGCACCGTCATTCGGGATCCATTCCGTGTGGTTTAGAAGCGACTTGTCGGGGAAGTTGCATCTCGGATCTACCACAGCCGCCTCCAGCTCATACAGCAGATCTTCCAGATTCATCGTCGTCTTCGTGTCAAACGACTGCATCAGATCGTCCAGACCTCTTCGATTCCACCGGTTGAATGCCGTCTCGACCTCCGTTTTTGTGCCGACCCACCAGCATCCGCAGAAATGCATCGGATACTTGCTTCCGGGCACATACTGATTCGTAATATCTGCCGGACACTCCGCCATCTTGTCTTTGGCGATCTCCTTGTCGATCTGAGCGGCCTTCTTCTCGCCAAATATCTCTTTGACTTTGTCCTGATACTCGTCAATGTTTTTCGCCTGAGTGGCTACGAGTGCCGCCAGACCTAAATATCTCTTTTTACTCACAACATTTGATGCCACGATACATCCAGCCGTAGCCGCCGTGATCACCGCACATGGCCAATACACCGGAGCGAGAACTTTGAATTTTTCCCAGGCTGTCAAAGGAATCAGTTTAAGATCAAGTTCTCCGAGCTCATTCCGATAAATATCTAGTGCATGCTCATTTTCTGCGGTTCGTTCAATCTCCTCCGCCTTGTTTAGTTTTGCTGTTGTGAGTTCCTCCTGCGCTCTCGGCGTCTCCTTAATCGCCGTTGCCACAGATCCGCCCAGACCGGCAATCGCCAGACCGGACAAAATGGTTGGAAGATTGTCATCCACGAATCGGACAACGACCTTCCACATTGCTTTGATTTTCATACGCATGACCTCCTTAAAAGAATTTGCGAGATAAAAAGGGAAGAAAGAGTGATATTACGGGTTCGAACCGTCCGGGCTTAATAGCCTTCACACCAGGTATCATTCTTTCTATATAAGGGTATGTAATTTTTGCGGATTACTTCTGAGTTTCCTTATCCTTCGCCAGCTCCAGAAGTTTCTTCATAAACTCCGCCGACAAATATAAAGCTTTCCCTTCGTCAAATCCGGCGTTCAGCATGGCGTCGTACTGCACCTTGGTCATCTCCGCCATTACACCGGCTGCATTGATGAGATTTTTCAGCTGTTCAGGAATGTCCATTCTCAACCTCCTTAATCAGCCTGTCGAGATAGAACTGAGCCTTCTTCAGATCCTCCAGACCGTTCTTATCCGGGTAGCGCCAGAGATACTTTCCAACCTGCCCGACCAACCAAGCTTCATAGGGCGGTTTACCTACAACCATGGCTTTAATCGCATCAATACATTCAATCCCACCCTGCGTATAATGCGGAGGATGATTGACCATGTCGGGTTCGTTGTTAGTTTCTGAGACCTTATTTCTTATATCCAAAGAATACGGGCATACATACTCTGGACCGACTCTAACGTCTGAAATACTACAAAATCCGTCTGAATAGTGCTCACATTTATTACCCAAACAGACCATTTTATTCCTCTTTTGTTCAACAGGGGTTAAATTTCGTTCTCTTTCTGCCATCATCCAAGACCTCCTGGTTTAAATATCAGTTTACATCGCTTGCTCCGCTTGACCTTCTCGCAGAACTTGCGACATAAAAAGGGCGAGTCGAAAGTCTTCTCGACCCGCTCGCCCCGTTCGTTAAGAAATATCACTTTGTACACTGTTCTGGACCTCCGACCATTTCCTGTACATATACACAGCGTTCCTGCATATAGGTGCATTCTTACAAGACCTCAATGTGTAAACCGCGTCAAAGTCATCAAAAGATCCAGCATAGCAGTGCTCTTCCTCGAGACTGAATTTACTGCACTTAGGACTGCACCATTCCTCAGTATCGACTTCAATTGTCATCAATTAACCTCCTCATATTCAACCTCGATCGGACGTTCTTTCGGCTTGCCAAATATCAACTGACTCAGCCGATCTTCCGTCTTGTCGCAGATCTTATTCCAGTTCCGCTCAAGCTGCTGCACGGTCACGCCGGTAAGAATACATAAGCCGCCATACAGCGCCAGAGCGTTCCGCATACCACGGAAAATATCTTTCCAATACTTCATGTATCGTAGCCCTCTTCTTTACAGAACATATCCCATACGAACTCTTCAAGGCTCTTTCCTATGCTGTATGGAACGACCTGAACTCGGTTGTGCTCATCGAAGAAAATGTATTCTGGCTCGTGGTATAGAGCCTCATACTTCTCCAGAAACTCATCACTCAAGCCGGTAAAATCCTCTTCTCCGAGACCGACCACCAACACAGTTCCGACGAGAATATCATAGACTTCGTTATCTTCATCCCGAAGAACCCGGTTCAAAGCTTTCGATTTGAGTTTTCCTTCTTCGTCACAAATCAACGCGACGTCGTCCATGAAAGGATAAACCGCCTCGATCAGACCTCCGACCTGTTCTTGCAGCCATTCAAGCGAAATATCACCTGTCTCAACTATTTCAGGTTTCTCACATGGCTCAATTTTAAGAATTTTCATCAATACTCCTCCTCACCCATGAGATAGTCGTACAGATCAAGGACACGATCTTCTCCTCGAACTTCCGAGAGAAGATCTCCATCCTCATTTTCAACGATCACGATAGGCTCGGGCATGTTAAAGTGATAATCAAATTTCACGACAAGTGTTCTGTTAAACGGTTCCCTGCTCATTTTCTTTTCTCCTTTCTGCCGCCGCAACCAAAGTCTCGTCCATCAACTGGATCTGCTTTGGCTGAGCATTGTTGATTTCTCGCAAGAACTCCAGAAAGCCATACCCGCTCTGAGGTTCCCATATTCTGTCCGGTACAAATTTCCTTCCGACGATCTTCCACCCCTCGATCTCGTAGACGCCGTTATCGCCGTTATTGCAATCCAAATCACAGCACCGACCGATCCCGACACTCAGACCATTACCGAAGTAATTCGCGATCGTCTGCACGAGGCGAGCGAATCCGTAACAGTCCGTGTCCGGTGCACGATAACCCTGCAGTTCGCAATACAGTAGAAACGCCTCCACGGTATCCCGGCATCCGCACCAATGCAGATAGACGCCGAGATCGTTATAATGTTGTGATTTCAGCGTGATCACTGCTCGGTTACCCATCGTTCTACCTCCATTCAATCACATCTCCGTTTCTCAACCTAAAGCCATTCGGACATTGTGTGATGATCTTCCGCACCATGTCTATATGATCGAAATACACACTGGTGAAAATATCCCAGCCGGCGTCGATCTGAGGAAGATCATTCCAGTCAATGGCGCTGCTCACACGATCACAGTAATCCGTATAGTCCTCCTGATACGTGTAATCGTGCACGTGGAAGTCAAATATCCGGCCGGTTAAGTCGATTCTGACTCGTCCGGACTCCCATCGTCTGGTTTCTCGGATGCTTTCGTCTGTGACGGTGATTATTCCGTCATAGACCGACCGCGCAGGAGCGAGTTCAAATATCTTTCCGAATTCTTTACGAAGTCGTTCGCGCTCAACTCCTGTGATTCCTCCTCCCATTGCCTCACACAACTTCACCGCCAGATAAATATCCGCGCCCGAACCACCAAACAGGTCGTCATATGTCTTAATGACAGCCTCGGTGATGTCGAGCGCGGTATCTGTATACGCCGCCTCGTGCCAGCAGCAACTGCACAATAGTTCGTCTCCGTCAGTGAGCTCAACGTTCAATCGATGACCCATATCGGACCTCCTTTCGCTTAATACTTGTGCTGTCGTCCTGCGAGATGTAAAAACTGTCGGCACAAATATCAAGCGGGCCCATGGGACTCACCTCTTATTTCAGCGCGTGTTAACCATCGTTTGTCTCCTCTTTATCTCCCTTTTCAATTTTTCTAATAACATATTCTGGAGAATATCCAGGATTCATATACTCAGATCCGTAAATGAAAGCAAGCGCGTCTGATATACATTTAAACTCGACGCGGGTGCTAGCCATGTTGGCTCGAGATACAACATATCGCCACTTACTCATTAATGTTCTCCCAAATATCATCAAACAATACCGGGATCTTCTCATGCAGCTCGTTCAGCAGCGGTCTCGCAACCTCCTGGATCTGAGGATGCGCGTCAGACGCCGAGCGAAGTCTGAGGAAATGCCGCCA
>RHMF01001319.1_pt1 | contig 11275 bp, 8 predicted proteins | sample 5365151 | NCBI WGS metagenome assembly RHMF01 (sample SAMN10266501, study PRJNA497801) | feces metagenome | isolation source: feces | host: Bos taurus | place: China: Prairie of Fairy Mountain | collected 2017-08-14 | reverse complement strand
GCCTACCGATTTCCAGGCCGATGCAATCAACCTCACCGGTCATAAGGTTGGAGGTACAAACCGTTATCCCGACAGCGAGAGAGTGAACATCGGCATGCTTTCTGCATTGTCGGGCATAGGTGGCTTCGGTGCTTTCGATGCTACACAGCTGAGCAAGAAGCTCGCGGGTAGCACAGCATCGGCAAACGTGGGTACAAGCGCAATATATGACATCATCAGCGCAGGCTGCTCTCCAAAGGATGCCGAGGAGATGTTCCAGCTTCTCTACCTCAAGTATACCTCACCACGCAAGGACGAGAAGGCATTTGAGTCTTATACCACACGTATGCGCAATAACCTCAAGGACAGGAACCTCAACCCCAATACTGCACTCAGCGATACAATGGTTGTTGCAATGTACGGTAACCACCCACGTGTGAAGCCGTTCGTGGCTGCCGATGTGGATGCAGTGGATTATGACAGGGTGCTTGAGATTTACAGAGAGCGCACAAGCGATGCTACAGGCTACCAGTTCTTCATTGTAGGTAATGTTGACCTTGATGCCATCAAGCCTCTTGTCGAGCGTTATATCGGTGCACTGCCTTGCAACGGCCGTGTAGAGAAGATTGAGAAGACTACTGTGGAGACACGCACAGGTGTCTACCGCAATAACTTCAAGAACAAGATGGAGAATCCTACAGGTACAGAGAACATTATCTATGCCGGTAAGATTGACCCATCACGTAAGAACCGCATTGTCATGAGCTTCCTCAACCAGGTGCTGAACATTGTCTACACCGAGGAGGTGCGTGAGAAGGAGGGCGGTACATACGGTGTTGGTGTACGCGGTTCTATCTCAAAATATCCCGAGGGTGAGTACTCTCTGCTTGTGAACTTCAATATGTCGCCAGAGCGTCGCGAGGAACTTGCGGCAATCATCGTACGTGAGTTTGAGAAGCTTGCTGCACAGGGCCCTGTTGCCGAGCATGTAGAGAAGGTCCGCAGCTATATGCTCAAGTCATTCGAGGAGAGCCAGAAGAAGAACGGCGCATGGATGAACTGGCTCTACAGCTACTACTTCGATGGCGAGGATAACTATAGCGGTTATGAGGAGCTTGTAAAGGGCATCACAGCCGAGGATATCCGCTTGCTTGCAAAGTATATCCTTGACCAGGGTAACTTCATCGAAGTAAGTATGACACCCGCAGAGTAATATCTGCTTTAAGCTTGCAATATTAAGGTGATTTTTTAATCATTTCTACTTGAAGAGGGCGACATTGATTGTCGTCCTCTTTTTGTTTATTGCGTGTGCCAAAAAAGACTAAATGACGCTTTTACGGTTAAATTGTATTAAATGTTTCATGTGTAAAGTGATATTATGCCTTTTCATTGGTCTTATATATGTAACAATCAAATGATATACTATTATGGATGATTTCAGCTATGAACTTGAGGGTATGCGCAAGCTTAGAAGAATGACGATGTCGCAGATAAGAGAATGGTCGGACGGCGGTGTTACAGGTCTGTGTTTCAGTTATCTTAAACCGGCAGTCAAATTGTCCCGTGTAACCGGTAAATATATACCGGTTGGTATGTGTGAGGACGAAAGTGGGGCTGAGGATGAGGGCAACGTCTGCAATCCCGAGTTGGGCGTGCTCGAGTTTGCCGATGCTTATGCCCAGATGGAAGAGGACGGTACGCTTGACAGCTCTACACGCTTTCTTTTATTGAAGAACATTATCCATAGTTTCAATGATAGATACCGTCGGGAATATGATAGTCCGGAACCGTCGCTTAAGGAACTGAACTGTTTTATCAATGCCGCAATGGCGATGCAGAGATATGACAATGAAATGGTGCCTATTAGTCTGAAAGCCGAACTCTTTCGTGAAATAGGGCTGTTCGGACAGGTGCAATATATGTGTAAAAAATTTGAAGGGGCACCCGGACTGGAGGAGGTCTTGTCACATGCACTTAATGGCAAGACGCGCCCGTTTATTACAAGAATATACAATCCTGGACTCATGGATTGTGACAAATAAGTATCAGAATATACAAAGAGTGGGTGACCCAAAAGAGAAATGGGGCACCCACGTTTGTAGGGAGGTTGGATAAAAGAGCCTTTTTAGTCAGCCTCTCTCGCTATTTAAGTCTTGTCAGAATGCCAGACCTAACCTGAATCCAAGGCAGTTGATGATATCCTCGGAGTAGGTCATGATGTTGCACTTGTTTGTGGCAAAGCTGTAATAGAGTGCAAAGTGGAAGCCTATGCTGTTGGCCCAAGGATACCAGTTGAAACCTACCTCGGGTGACATATAGAATCCCCAACGGTCCTGGCTCTTCAGGAAAATGTAATAATAGTTGTTGAACTCCGCATAGCACATTCCGAGCTTCATTCCCACATACGGCTGCAGGTCGGCCTCTATAAACCTGTAGCGTGCGAGCAGTCCGAAGGGGAGTGTAAACATCTGGTGCTGCTGGTCGGTGTTCAGCGACAGGGTCTTGTCAAGATGCAGTGTCCTGCGCGAGAAATACTCGTTGTTGCTGTGGAAGTTCAGGAACGCACCCACGGCAATCTGTGGAGTAACATAATATCCTCCCTCGAAGTTCATACCCCAGCCGCTGGCACCATCCGAGAAACTGTTGCCCACTGGGATGTTGAACTGCCAGTCGATGTTGTAATAACTGTCAAGCGATATCTGTGCCTTGCTCTTTGACGGGATGGCAAGCACGCAGACAAGGAGCATTATTGATGATAGTCTGGTTATAGTTTTCATAATTGTACTGTTTTTTGAAGTTCTACATCCTATTTCTTCAAGTATGGCGACTGTACGAATGCCTGGTTTATGGCCTCCATGGTACGCGACAGACTCAGGTTGTTGCCGTTGAGCAGGCCACAGATATATGAGTTCCATATTACTGTCAGCTTGTCGTTCTGCGGGGTAGGGGCATTGGTGTTCACAAGCTCGCCGATGATTGAACCGGTGCTGTAGCTGTAGCTGAATGTGTAGGGATAGTACCAGCCCCAGCCGCCCCAGTTCCAGTAGCCGGGATAGGCATTCCACCATGGTCCGGGACCGAAAGATGTGAAGTAATAGGTGTTGTTGATGTAGCTGAGCTGAAGGATGACATCGGCCTCCTCGGCAGTCTCGGTCTGAATGTAGCCGCATCCTTCGAGCTTGTCACTGTAAACATTCACTATCTGCTGCGAATTGTTGTTGTTCCAATAGGTGGGTTTCTCGCTGTTGCCTATGATGAGGATGCTGTCGATGACATAGAAACTCTCAATGGCATTAAAGTCGGTACCGCTGTCATAATTGGTGTAGACAAGATAGTGGTTGTCCAGCTTGTCTGTGTCAGGGTCTTTCTGGCACGATGCAAGAACTATGCACGCTGCAGCAAGCATGATGGTCGATAGCTTTTTCATATCAGTAAAATTTTAGGTTAATTGTTCTTTTTGAGGTTAAGCTTGTGTGCGGGATCATTGCTCACCGGCTTGCCGTTGTTACCGACTTTCACAAGTGAACTGTCCTGCATCATCATGAAGCTGACAGTCGGGTTCATATTGGCTGAAACGAGCTCAATGACAGTCATTGTGCTGTCGTTGCCAGTAATGATGACAGCCTCTCCCTGGTCGTTCTGGGTTGCTACTCCTTCATCAACATAATCGGTCGTGATGCTGTATGTACCGTCGCTGTTCAGGTTGATGGTGCTGATTGCGAGCATTACATCGGCAACAGAGTTGCCGTTCATGGGCGATTGTCCTTCGAATATGAAGGTCTGCTTGTCGGCAATGGTAGAGTCGTTGACCATGTAGATGCTGTCACTCTCAATGATTACTCCTTGAGGGGCTTTGTTGCCGCAAGAGTTGCACGACGAGAATAGCAGTGTCGTCGCGGTTGCTGTGAATAGAAGAATCTTTTTCATTTAAATTTGATTTTGGGGTTATTTGGTGAAATAACACCGCAACCGCGCATTATGTTCATAATTTTTTGTTTCAGTAGGTGAATAGATATAAAAAAAAGCACTGCCGTCATTTGCGACGGCAGTGCTTGGTGTAATACTTGTCCTTATCTTACTGCGGCATGGTACCGTTTATAATAAGATACTCCACGTTGCGCAGTATATATTCCCTTTCGTTGCCCAAAGGGTATATGTGCTCTACCTCTTCAAGCTCGTCAAGAGGATAGTCCGGAGTTATGCCTTCTGCTGTCAGTTCTACACCGTTGGATGAAGCCATGATAGCTACAGCCGGGTTTATGCTGAAAGAGAATGGTGACTCGAACTCACGTGTCATGAGGTTTGAGCCGGCCGTGCGCTCACCGATTGTCAGTACCTCATACATGCCACGTGAAGCATTGACCGAAGCGATGAAAAGTTCTGCCATGCCTCTGGTGTCGTTGCCTGTGATTATATACAGTTTCTTGTCGCTGAGGTTTGTCAATGGAGCAGGGTAGCCGTATGCCTCTTCTTCTTTTCCGTTGAGGGTTGCAAATGGTGATCCCGTAAGTGATGCGGGTACAAAGATGGCCGCAATCTCTGCTGCATTCTCAATTGAACCGCCGTTGCAGTAGCGCATGTCAAGCACAATGTCAGTTACATTCTCCGCAAGAAAATCAAGGGCCACGGTCTGGAATTCCCCGGCGAGCGCAGAGCCATTGAGATTGTTGCAGAGGATATATCCGATCTTGTTTGAGCGTACATTGTATACAGTGTCAAGCAGAAGCGCGCGGTCGGTGATGGCTGTTGACGGCTGCAACGTGAATGCCTTGCCTGCAGACCACACATATTTGCTCTCCACGTCGTCGAACTCGATATTCTGCGTCTCAATATTCAACGACTCGCCCTGGGTGAGCTGTTTGCCGCTCGATGCGGTAAGGGCCTTGCCGTTTATTGATGATATCCACATTCCGCGCTTAAGGCCTGCCGATGCAGCCGGAGAACTTGGTTCTACAAAGAGCACGAGTGCAAAGTAACGGCTCATCTTCTCGGCCAACGGGTCACGCATGAGTGCGAACTTCATACCGTATGAGGTGGTGGCTGTGGTGTCGCTGAAGAATGATGTCTTGTCGCCCTTTGCCAACAGCGAGGTGAAGAATTTTGACGGAGTGGCAAAGAATTCGTTGCGCTCGGGGCTCTTGAGGCCATCCGCCCACAGATACTCCTCGCTCATCTTTGAGAATATCCACTGGTTCTCGGCGGTCTTCTCGAGATACTCGTATGTGCGGTCCTCACCGCACGACAAGAAAGAGAGTGCCGTTGCAAGCAGCAGTGATAGTGTGTATAGTCTTCTGGTTCTCATTTTAGAGTTGATTATTGTAGAAGCTGTTCTGGTTTCTGATTATATATATTTGCAGATAACAAAAATAGCTTAATTCTTGCTATTGTCAAAGTCTGGTGTGCTAAAAAAGCAGAACGGCTACCGATAAAAATCAAGGCCACCGACCTTGCGGTCAGCGGCCTTATCTTGAGCATTACTGCAAACGGTTCGCATGCAAACCGTAAAGGTCGGCTTATTAAGCCTCAACAGGAGCCTCAGTAGCCTCCTCTGCGGGAGCCTCAGCTGCAGCTGCAGCAGCCTCTGCCTCAGCCTTTGCAAGAGCCTCAGCAGCCTTCTTGTCTGCCACCTTCTTTGCAATAGCTGCGTTAACCTCTTTCTCTGCCTCCAAACGTGCCTTCTTGTTGTCACGCTTAGCCTGCTCCTCAGCTACCTTGATACCGTTGAGAGCACTTACCTTAGCTGTCTTCCAAGCCTCGAACTTAGCCTGAGCAGCAGCCTCGTCAAATGCACCCTTCTTAACACCACCCTGGAGGTGCTTCATCAAATAAACGCCCTCGCGTGAAAGGATGTTACGTACAGTGTCAGTAGGAGTAGCACCGTTGTTAACCCACCACAAAGCGCGCTCGAAGTTGAGCTCAACAGAAGCAGGGTTTGTGTTTGGGTTGTAGGTACCGATCTTCTCGGTGAACTTTCCATCACGTGGAGCTCTCGAATCTGCAATCACGATAGAGTAGAAGGCATAGTGCTTGTGGCCTCTTCTCTGAAGTCTGATTTTTGTTGCCATTTTCTAATTGATTTTTAATGGATTAATGATTTGAGTCAGCCCATATCTCGTATGAGCGGTGCAAAGGTAATACTTTTTTGCTTAACTTGTTTGTTTTTTGGCGATTATTTTTCATTCATCACTCCTGTTTCCTAACTTTTTTGTGCGGTTGATTACCTTGACAAGGTGTCAATGCAAAATGCATAAATGTTTGTGTGCAAAATATGCACACTTTTCCCAAAAAAGTATTGAAAAGCCTTTTTTCTCTTGCATCGGATTGTCGTGCGGCATTAACTTCGTGATGAAAACAATAAAAGCCGTATGAAAAGAATCGATACCATAATGTTACTGTTGATGCTTCCGCTGTTTATCCATGCACAACAGACAATGACGCTCACCGATGCCATAGAGATTGCAAAGCGTGGGTCCTATGCTTCAAAATCGGCAGGACTCTCTTTCCTGAGCAGCTACTGGAGTTTCCGCCAATATAAGGCATCGTGGCTCCCGTCTCTTAACCTGTCGGGTAACCTGATGAACTATAACCACTCAATTGTGGAGGCGCGTGACGCGCAGACGGGACGTGTCACTTACGTTGACAACAACTCCTTGTATAACTATGCGACTCTTTCTCTGAACCAGAATCTGCCTTGGGCAGATGGTACAGTCTCATTGCGTTCCGACCTGTCGCGCTTCGACCAGTTCGACTATAACGAGACTGTTTATAACACCACGCCGTTGCTGCTTTATTACAACCAGCCTCTGCGCAGCTACAGCTCCATGCGTTGGAACAAGCGTACGCAGCCGTTGCAGTTCGAGTTCGCCAAACGCAGCTACATGGAATCGATGCAGAGCCTGACAATAAATGTGATAAGATACTATTTCAATGCCTTGTCGGCACAGTCGAACCTCAAACAGAGCACGGCAAAGCACAAGGACCTCTGTACTCTCTATGAGAAGACGCGCCGCAAGCTCGAACTGGGACTTGTGACCGAAGGTGAACTGTTGCAGCTTGAGCTGTCGATGCTGAATGCCGAGATGAGCATCAGCTACAACAGGCTTGCGCTCGAGAACAATCTATTCAGTCTCTTCTCGTATCTTAACATCACCGACTACAAGGATATTGAGCTTGTTGCTCCTACCGAGCTGCCGGATATGTCAATTGACTGTAACGATGTCGTCAGCCGTGCCTTCACCAATTCCACACACTCCGTGGAGCAGGAACTCAAGATGTTGAATGCCCGTCAGAACCTTGCGTACGCCAAGGCCAACAGCGGTTTGCAGGTGAGCTTGCAGGCACAGGTGGGACTGACAAAGTCGGCCGATGGCTTCAGGGGCGCCTACAGTAACCTGAAGGATAATGAGATTGTGGGTATCACATTCAGCCTGCCTATCTGTGATTGGGGATTGGGCAAAGGTAAGAAACGTGTGGCAAAGGCCCAGCTTGAGCTCACACGCATACAGGTTGAACAGGCCAATATTGACCTTGAACAGGAAATCCGTACCACGGTGATGTATTTCAACAACCAGGCTGCACAGTGCCGTATATCACGTCGTGCTCTTGAGATAGCCGAAGAGACATATCTCATGGCCTACAAACGCTACGAGAAAGGGGCGATGAGTGTCACAGACTTCAACACTGCAAACAATGAACTCGAGAGTGCACAGGCGCAATACCTGTCGCAATTGAACACCTATTGGTCGTACTATTACACGATACAGAGAATGACGTTGTACGATTATGTTAACAATGAGAATATCAAGTGTGATTTTGATGAATTGGTAAAATAAGTATAGTGATATGGACAGAATAATTGAACAGAAAAAAGGGTTGAAGAAGAAACATATTCCTTTTATTGTTGCCGGAGGATTGTTTCTGTTGCTTGTCGGCTGGTTGCTGTTTGGCGACCACAGCAGCAAGATGCGTGTGGACAGCGCCGGCATAGCTGTGAGCACGGTCGAGAAGGGTGCATTCAATGACTACATCCGTTTGAGCGGTCAGGTGCAGCCAAAGACCTCCATCCTGCTCACATCTCCGGAGGGTGGAGTGGTGGAACGCCTCATTGTCAATGAAGGTGCCATTGTGAAAAAGGGTGACACGCTCTTTGTGCTGCGCAACCCGGAGCTGCTAAAGCAGGTAGGCGACATCGAGGCGCAATATATCGACAAACAGAACAGCAACCGCGATGCGGAGATTGGGCTCGAAAAGGAGAAACTGAATATGCATCAGCAACGGCTGTCGGCAAAAATCGAGGCTAACCGCGCCCAGCGAACATTCGAACAGCAGCAGTCTCTTTACAGCGACGGGCTTACCACGCAGGAGGAGTATCTGCGTTCCAAGGAGAATCATGAGCTTGCACAGACCAATCTGCAACTGCTTGTGAAGCGTCTCTATCAGGATTCGCTCTATCAGCAGATACAGCGCATGAAGATGGCACAGGCTCTTGAGAATGTCCACAAGGAGGTTGAGACGGCCCACAGACGTGTGGCGGACCTCAATGTATGTGCCACGCACGACGGTCAGCTGAGTTCGTTCAACATGCAACTGGGGCAGGTTGTAGGAGCCGGGGCAACCGTGGGCCTTATAAACAAGCTCGATGAGTACAAGGTACAGGTGAGCATAGACGAGCGTTATATTGACCGCATTGCCACAGGACTTGACGGTGTGTTCGAGCGACAGGGTACCGAGTATGCGGTAGAGGTAAGCACTGTCTACCCCGACGTTAGGGACGGACAGTTCCGTGCCGACTTCACCTTTGTGGGTGAGACTCCGCGGAACATACGTGTGGGACAGACATACTACATCAATCTGCAATTGGGGGAGCCGCAAGAGGCAGTGCTTGTCGCACGTGGCGGTTTCTTTGCTTCGACCGGCGGAAAATGGGCGTATGTGCTCTCGCCCGATGGCAGTGAGGCTGTGAAGCGCCCGATAAAGATTGCACGGCAGAACCCTCAATATTATGAGGTCATTGAGGGACTTGAGCCTGGTGAGAGGATAATAACTTCTTCCTATGACAACTTCGGTGAGAGCGAGAGGCTGATACTCGATTGAGTCAGGTATTACCTGGCTGTCCCCGAAATATCATGTCTAAAAGAAACTGCTATAATTGGTGTTAAAAATGAAAAAGATATTACATAATTTCCAAGTGACATTACGCAGTAACCCGTTAGTAGTGGCACTGAACATCATTGGATTGGGTGTTGCCATAGCCGTTGCATATATGATTGCCGTGCAGGTTCAGTACGAACTGTCGTATAATAAGGATATAAAGGATGCCAATAGGATTGCGGTCGTTTTTAACAAGGACAAAGGCAGTAATTGGTCTTTTGCACGCGATGAGTGGTTCAATATGCTTGAAAGAAAATATATTGAAATCCAAGAAAGCAATCCGGCAATAGAACAGCTTGCGGTCTATAGTTACAAGATTGAGAATAATTGTATATCGAACCTATCTGATGAGATATTTCCTCTTACCGGTGGATTCATCGACGGGCAGGCTTTGGAGATGTTCGCGTTTGAATTTATAGATGGCGATGCCGATAAACTTCACGAAAATAACAGCGTGGCAATAAGCGAGAGCGCTGCCAGACGTCATAATCTTAAAGTGGGGTCGAGCATCTGTTTTTCAGGACTCAATTACGACACTCCTAAATACACTCCCGAGAAGGCAAGGACGGTGGTAGCTGTTTATCGCGAACAGCCTGTGAATTCAATTCTGGGAGACTATGATATGCTGTGGTACGATAGTCAACAGTACTACAACCCATTATATGTAAAGATACATAAGGATTATTCGTTTGCACAATTCGATTCCTTGTTGAGTGTATCGCATAAAGCCGGTAGCGAGAATGAGTTCGAGTTCTATTCCGTACCTCTCAGTGAATTGTATTTTCACGATTTGTCAACCAAGGTGGGCGAGGGTGGTAGTGTGAAAGATATGATAACCCTGATAGCAATAGCAGTCGTCATTGTGTGTGTCGCTTTTGTCAACTATCTGAATTTCTTCTTCTCACTTGTCCCAAGGCGTATACGCAATACAAATACGATGAAAATTATGGGAGCCACAATAGGGCGTCTTCGGGCCGACTTTATGTTCGAGTCGTTGCTGATGGTTGCATCGGCATTTGTGGTAGCATTGCTTATTGTTGAGGCTTTCTCCGGTGGGGTAGCAAAAGAGCTCTTCAGTACCTCGGTGGCTCTCATTGACAATATACCTATGGTGCTCTTTGCGTTTGCAGTGTCAATGATTCTTGCTCTTCTTGCGGCTGTTTATCCGGCTTTTTATGTTACATCCTTTACGCCTGCAATGGCAGTGAAGGGTACATTCGCCAATGGACGAAAAGGTGTTATACTGCGCAATATGTTGATGGCTGTACAGTACATAGCGTCGTTCGTGCTTATTCTGGTGGCTGTTTTTATAGAGAAGCAGAACAGTTATATGATGCACCGTGATATGGGCTTCGACAAGGTGTGTGTGCTTGTGACAACACCCTTGAAAGGCAATATCGCAACAAGTGAGACGCTTGCTCATCTGTTCGGAATTATGAAACGCAATACCGACATAATAGATATTGCCTACTCCCGGAATTTCCTGGTCAGTTCATCACACTCGTCTCGCGACAAGGAGATTGGAGGTGCCCGACCCGATGGGGCGCCCGATAAATTGCCTTTCTCCTCGTTTGATGTCTCACTGAATTTCCTGCAGATGATGGGGGTTGATATTGTTGAGGGCCGCTACTTCGAGGATGGTGATAACAAGCAAGGGAATTATATCATCAACAAGAGTGCACGGGATAAAGGCGGGCTTTCTATCGGTAACACTTTCAAGAGTGTACGTCACGGCTATAGTCCTATTGTGGGAATATGCAGCGATATAAACATATTTCCTCTGCACCGTATGACCGAATTTGTCTGTTTCTATCCGTGGATAGCAAGAGGTGGTGAGGTAAGACCCTGTTTGTATATAAAAGTTGCACCGCATTGTGATATTGCCGAGGTATCGGAATATATACGCGATTGTGTGAATGAGTTCTTCAGTGACGGCGAGAACCGCCTTATGGAGATTGAGCCTTTTGATGATGTGCTCGGTCGGGAATATCAGGCGGAACAAAAGAAAGCGCTGCAAATAACCTCCTTTGCTGTTGTAGCAATAGTCTTGTCGTTGATGGGCTTGCTGGCCACAGTGCTCTTTGAGGTAAGATACATGGAGCGCGAGATTGCCCTTCGCCGCGTAAACGGAGCGACTGTGTGGAAC
>RHMF01001318.1_pt1 | contig 11285 bp, 10 predicted proteins | sample 5365151 | NCBI WGS metagenome assembly RHMF01 (sample SAMN10266501, study PRJNA497801) | feces metagenome | isolation source: feces | host: Bos taurus | place: China: Prairie of Fairy Mountain | collected 2017-08-14 | reverse complement strand
ATGAGCATCTTCTTGATGACTTATTTTGGCTGCAAAGGTACAAAATAAATCTTAATTATTTGTATTTCGCACGTTTTTTTCGTAACTTTGGAAGAATTTGCAATCTTTCTTTGTATAAAGGCAGTTCAGAGGATTGAGAAAAATTGGGGTTACGATTTGGAGACCGTTCTCAATTCCACGTTCTGCTACAAATTGCATTCAATGAACTCCGACTTTGAGCCACCAGCCTTTTCTATGACTCGCTGTCGGGTGCAAAGGTACAACAAATATCTGAAATAGCGAAAATTTTCACTGTTTTTCTTATGAGGTAATGCTTAACCTTGGTATTGAACAAGGTAGTGGTATTTCAACTTCATCACAAATTGTAGTTGTTTCTCAGATAAATTTTGTACCTTTGCAGCCGAAATGGATAGTGAACGTGCAAATATCATCATCGGCCAGTCATTAGACGGCATCGGCAGGGGCGAACTTGCCGGATACTTGGCTCACGCCTATTGTCACGCCGGAAGTTGCATTTTCACCTACAACCGCAAGGAGTTTACGATGACGGCGGGCGACTGCATGATTACCCGGCGGGGCGACTTGGTAAGCGACATGAGAATGAGCGGCGACTTCCGTGTGGAAGTGGTTTATGTGACGCCAGAGTTTATCCAGTTGTCTGTGCCGCAAAGCAACTATGGAGCGAAGGGCGGTGTCAGGCTTTTCGAAGACCCAATCATGCACCTCACGCCTGAGCAGCAGTCGCTTTGTGTGCTCGACATCGAGAGCATCAAGCGGCGGCTGGCACTGAAGGGACACCGTTTCCATCGTGACGCGATGATTAACGCCGTGCAGTGTATGATTATCGACTTCTATGACTTTCATGCCCAAATTTTTCAGGAGGAAGAGAAAATCACGTCGCAATATGCCCTTATCATGGACGATTTCATTGCCTTGCTGGAGCGGGGTGACTTCCGTCAAAACCGCGAGATTGGCTACTATGCTGACAAACTTTGCATTACGACCAAGTATCTCTCCGAGGTGTCGAAGAAGGTGAGCGGTTTCCCGGCCAACTATTGGATAGTTCGCTACACGACGCTCGACATCCTGCGACAGTTGCGCGACAAGCGCAAGTCGCTGAAAGAACTTTCCGACTATTATGGCTTCCCTTCCCCCTCTTATTTCAACCGCTACGTGCAGAAATATATAGGTGCGGCCCCCGGTGAACTGCGCGAATAAGTGCTTTTCGGCAAAATTGTAACTTTTACCCGCAAATTGGATTCGGCAGGTAAGAGACATTCTTCGTACCTTTGCACCCGATAACAAATGTGAACGTATGAAGAAATCCATTTCAACCCTTTTGATGCTGGTGGTATCGGCCTTCGGGTTTGCCGCCTGTTCAGACAGTGCCGAGCCGCTGCCCGTAATAGCCGGGGGCGAAAGCGGCAACGGTGATAGTGAAGGCACGTCGGAGTTTCATCTTCAGATGACGACGGCGGTGCCCAGCGAGTTCTTTCAGGCTGCCACGCAGCAAGGCACGATAGAACTGCTGGAGTATGAATCGAAGGACTATACCTCGTCGGGGCGGCCCACGACGAAGAAACCCGCCTACATCTATCTGCCCTACGGCTACGACCCGCAGCAAAAGTACGACATTATCTATCTGCTGCACGGATGGACGGGTGTGGCGCAAGAGTATTTCCTCGGGCGTAGCGGAACGGAGCGCACACGCATGGTACACCTCTTCGACAATCTCATCCAGCGGGGACTCTGCCGACCGTTCATTGCCGTGTCGCCCACGTGGGACAAAGACAACCAGTCGAAGGACTGGGGCGAGAGTACCCGCGAGGCTGCGGTCTTTTCACAGGAGTATGTGGGCGACCTCATCCCTGCCGTTGAGACTCACTACAGCACCTATCTGGAGTCGCCCACGGAGGCAGGCATCCTCGCCTCGCGCCAGCACCGTGCCATCGGCGGATTCTCCTTAGGCAGCATTACCACGTGGTACATCTTCGAGCAGGCGTTCCCCTACTCAAAGTGGTATCTGCCCATGAGCGGCGACAACTGGAGCCAGGGCATGTATGGCGGTCAGTACCACCCCGACGAGACGGCGCAGTTTCTGGCCGACATCGTCAACCAGTCGCCCTATCGCGACGACTTCTACGTTTGGTATGCCGTGGGCACCGACGACTCACGCTTTCCCCAGACCCACAATCAGGCCATGGCCATGTCGCGGCTCACCGACACGTTCAACGCTCACAACTTCTCCTATCATCAGCGCGAGGGCGGACTGCACGACTTCAACAGCGTCTGGGAGTTCTGCTACAACGCCCTGCCGTTCTTCTTTCCCGCCGAGTCATCGCCCGCGGCCGAATACTACAACCGCCAGAGCCGCATCAGCGACGTAATGAGCGATCCAGACTTTAGTGACTACGGACGGCTCATCTTCCCCGTGAACACCAGTTACTGGAGCGGCACGACGCTCGAAGACCTCGACCTTACATGGTACAACAATATTGACCCCGACAAGACCGTGGAAATCGTGAACTACATTAAGGCTCACCACGATGCCGTCTTCATCGACATCTACACCGAAGCCGAGAAGCAGGCTGACCCAGAGAAGCGTAACACGGGGCTGTTTTTCTTCCGTGGCGCGCCCGGCGCACCCTTCGCCATCTGCAATGCCGGAGGCGGTCACGTCTTCGTGGGAGCAATGCACGACTCGTTCCCCCATGCCCTCGAAATCTCTAAGAAGGGGCTGAACGCCTTCGCCCTCATCTATCGCCCCGACTGGGATACTGCCGACGAAGACCTGGCCCGTGCGCTGACCTATATCTACGACCATGCCGACGAGTTAGGGGTTGCTCGCGAGGGCTACAGCCTCTGGGGTGGCAGTGCTGGGGCACGTATGGCTGCCGACATGAGCCGCCTTTCACACATGCGCAGTTCCACGGGCCGCACCGATATTTCCCAGGCCGCCGCCTGCATCATGCAATACACGGGCTACACCATCGTCGCCTCCGACTATGCCCCCACTTACGCATGTTGTGGCACCAGCGACGGTATAGCCTCATGGCGCACCATGCAGAGTCGTCTGGAAAGCCTCTCCGCCCTCGGCATCCCTACCGAGTTCCACGCCTACAACGGCCTACCCCATGGCTTCGGCCTCGGCACTGGCACCATCGCCGAGGGCTGGATAGACGATGCCGTCCGCTTCTGGCAGCAGCAACTGTCTGGCAGCACCCGCATCAGCCAGACCCGCACGTCTGTCGGCACAAAGCCTCAAGCCATTTATTCCTTGAGCGGTACCCGCCGCGACACGATGCAGCGAGGCGTAAACATCGTGGATGGGAAGAAAGTGTATAACAAATAATCGAAAGAAAGAAACATGAAATGGAATCTAACGAAACTGATGTCCATCTGCCTGTTGTTCCTGATGGCATGTACGGACGGAACCGACGCAATGGCCCAGACAGCGCAGAACATAGCGGACAGCCAAAAGGGAACAGTGATGCGCGACCTGACCATACACAGCGACATTCTGGGGCGCGATATGCTCTATTCGGTCTATCTGCCAGCGAACTATACGGAGTCGAAGCAATACCCAGTGCTTTACTTGCTGCATGGTTGGGGCGGCAACCAAAACGAGTGGTGGGTCTATGACGACTTGGCCGACGATGCTGACAAGATGATAGCCTCAGACGAAGTACCAGAGATGGTCATCATTACACCAGACGGACAGACGTGGCGGTATATGGACAACAACTACGGAAACGGACTCTATTATGAGCGGTATTTCTTCGAGGAATTCCTTCCTTACGTCGAGACACGCTACCGCATCCGCAGCAACCGTTCGTCGCGTGCCGTCGGCGGTTTCTCGATGGGAGGCTATGGTGCGTTGCGCTATGGCTTTGTCCATCACGACATGTTCTGTTACGTCTATGCCCTCAGTGCGATGCTCGATGGCAACGGCACTGTTCCCATGAACGAGATTGCGCCTGAATACGCCCCGTCGGTGTTGCCCGGCATCACTCTGGAGTGTGGCGACAACGACTACTTCACCACCGACAACCGTGAATTCTCTACCCAACTCGCCTCGCTTGGCATTGCTCATGAACACATCGAACGGCCTGGCAGCCATGACTGGGACTTTTGGAGTGCCTGTTCACCAAAGATTTTACGCAAGGTCGGTGACTTTTTCCGTCAAGCCTCTACGGGCATTCAGAATGTCAGCAGTCACCGTCACAACGCCACCGCTATCTACTCGATCAGCGGCACTCGCCGCGACACGATGCAGCGAGGCATTAATATCGTAAATGGAAAGAAAATCATAAAACAATAGCGACAACATGAAGGACTTTACATTAAGAAACGACACACGGCTGCTGCTACGCAATGAACCAGTAGCCGACATTGCAGAACAGACGAAGGGGAAGCGGGTGCTGTTCGTCTATGGCGGCGGTTCGGTGAAGAAGAATGGCTGCTACGATGACATAGCGAAAGCCGTGCAGCAGGGTGGTGCCACGCTGTATGAACTGGGTGGTGCCTCACGCGAGTTGGAGGACATCGAGCGGGGCATCGCCTTGACGAAGGAGCACGACATTGAACTCATCATTGGGGCTGGCGGTGCCAGCATCATGGACTGTGCGAAACTGATAGCCTTTGGTGTCTTCCACGAAGCCGACCTGTGGGATTACGTAAAGCGCCGCAAGAACCCCTACGGTGAACGGCGGTTGCCACTGCTGCTGATGCCTACCTATCCGTCGAGCGGCTCAGAATATGGCCTCGGTGCTGTGATGGCCGACAGTCGCACAGGCGATTTCGGAACGGCCTACGGCATCGCTGCCGACACGGCCCTGCTCGTGCCGCGCTATGCTCTGACACTTAACGAGGAACTGACGGCCTACACAGGATTGGTGACGTTGGTACAGGTATGCTCGGCCACGCTGGGCGACCGCAATCCGCTGTCTTATAACATTGGCATCACTGTCATCCACCAAGTATTGGATGCTGCCCGCCGACTGAAGGAGACCCCCCAAGACCTTGATGCCCGTGGTGTCATAGCCTATGCCGCGTCTATATCCACATCCAGCCGTCTGGGACTGGGCAAGGGCGAGAAAGGCGACTTTGCCTACGACATCTACGAAGTGGAATTTGTCCCCGAGGTGCTCTTTGGTGTGCCCTATCGCAAGGCACTCACCACCGTATATCCCCGTTTCCTTGCAGCCATGACAAAATATCATGAGGACGAGATACGCCGTTTCGTCGGAGATGCTTTCGGACTGGACGTGTCAACAATGGAGAGTGCACTGGTCAGAATGTTCTCAGAACTCGGCGTGGACATGTATTTCGAGGGCGATGCCACTTTGGAGGATATCTGCCGCATTGACATCGACTCCCTGCTGTCGGGAAAAGAAATATTGGAAATCGTCAGAAAGTGTATAACAAATAATAAATAGCAAGAACAACGATGAAAGAGAAAAAGACTTTGATTTACCAGTTGATGGTGGTGGCGCTGCTGGCCTCGCTGATATACACGGCATGGGGCAAGAGCGGCCAGGAAGCGGTTAGGGAGGAAGGCGCAGAGGCTAAAGCTGAGGCGCAGGTAACGGACGGATGGCGGCGCGTGGCTCCGGCGGAGATTGGCGACAACCCCGTGGCTCTGATGGACCAGTATAAGGGCATCCTGGCGATGGGCGACAGCACGGAGCACAATGCGATGACCATCGGCTGGGGGACGCTGGGCGTGCTGTGGCGCGTGCCGGTATTCTCGGTGTTCGTGTCATCGAGCCGCTACAGCCATCACCTGATGGAGAAGAACGGTTATTACACGGTGTCGTTCTTCAATAAGTCGCACTGGGACGACGTGATGCTGCTGGGTCGCACGTCGGGGCGCGACGGCGACAAAATCGGCAAGACGCACCTGACGCTGGGCTACACGGAACAGGGGACCCCGATGTTCGACGAGGCGTTTATGGTCATCGAGTGCCGCAAGATATACGGCGCACCGTTCGACAAGTCGAGGCTGGGCGACGTGCCGCAACGGCTCTACGAGAACATCCCCGTGGGCATCCACTCGGAGTATGTGGGCGAGATAGTGAATGTTTATGTGAACGATGCTAACCGATAAGTGAGGGAGGATAGGCATGAAACGAACGCTTGACATGGTGATTCTGCTCCTGCTGCTGTTGCTGATTGCGGTGAACAGCGGGACGCTGTTGGGCACTCCCCTCAGTGTCAGCCGGGACAAGACAGACAGCACAGCAGTGGAGTCGCCCGTGGTTTCGCTGAACGAGGCACGGCTTGCTTTTCCGCAGGCCTCGATGCTGGGCGAGCCACGGGACGGAGTATATGAAGTGACTGGAAACAACGGCGCACTGGGATTCGTGATGAAGTCGTCGCCCTATTCCGACCGCATCATAGGCTTCATGGGGCCTACGCCACTGCTGATAGCCCTCGGTACAGACGGGCGCATCGCCAAAGTGCTGGCCCTGGAGAACAAGGAGAGTGCGCAATATTTCGGCGTAGCCAAAAGATCGGGACTGCTGAGTGCATGGGACGGACTATCGCCTGAGGAGGCTGTAGCGAAGGAGGTGGATGCCGTGAGCGGTGCCACCTACAGCAGCCGTGCCGTCATCAGTTCGTTACGAGCGAGGATGAGTGCTGTAGGCAGCGTGGAGAGCCACCAAGCGAAGTCAGCCGACTGGAGCGCACTGCTTCGTGACGCGGTGCTTGTCCTTTTGGTGCTGGTGTCGCTTGTGGCCTATTTCCGCCCGTCGCTCGTGGGCAAGCGCCGCCGCTGGCTATTGGCAGCCTGCATCCTCGTGCTCGGCATCTGGCAGGGGCGCATGCTCTCCGTGGCACAGTTAACGACGTGGGTGTTCGGCGGCATCCCTGTGGTGGCGCAGTGGGCCGTGGTCATGGTATTCGCCCTGTCTGTCGTGCTGCCGATGATTTTCGGGAAGGCCTACTATTGTGCGTGGCTCTGCCCGATGGGTGCCGCCCAGACGCTGCTTAGCGAGGTGAATAAGAAACACAAGTTGCGGCTCAGTCCCCGTCTGATCAGTTGGCTCACGCTGCTGCGTTCGGCTATTCTCTTCGGCGGACTGCTCACCATCGGCATCGGCCTGAGTTTCGACTTTGCCGACTACGAAGCCTTTGCCGTGTTCCATCCGCAGAGTGCGCCCTTGGTGGCGCTTGTCATCGGCTTTGTCTCACTGGTGCTTTCCGTCTGGATTCCCCGTCCGTGGTGCCGCTTCCTCTGTCCGCTGGGCGAGATGCTGGAACTGGTGCGCAAGAAACAGCAAACGGCTAAATAACACGATATGGAGAAACGAAGACTTGGCAGCATCGAAGTGTCGCCCATCGGCATGGGCTGCATGGCGTTCTCGCACGGATACGGCGAGGTGCCACAGGAGGCGTATGCCATCAATGCCATACAACGGGCACACGAATATGGCTGTACGCTGTTCGACACGGCAGAGGGCTACGGCCAGCAGCAGTTCTACGCCGGGCACAACGAGCAACTGGTAGGCAAGGCCGTGAGCGGATTCCGCCATGAGGTGGTGGTTGCCACGAAGTTCCACTTGGGCCGCGAAACAGTTTATGAGAGCGACCTGCGGACAGAGTGGCTGATGCGTCAGCATCTGGAGCATTCGCTCAGAAACCTGCGGACGGACTACATTGACCTGTACTACCTGCATCGCGTGAGCCGGCATGTGCCTGTGGAGGCCGTGGCTCGGGTGATGGGAGACTTCATCCGCGAGGGACTCATCCGTGGCTGGGGCTTGTCGCAAGTGACTGCGCGGACGCTGCAACGGGCGCATGAGGTGACTCCCGTGTCGGCTGTGCAGAATATCTACTCAATGGTGGAACGTGACTGCGAGGCCGAGGTGCTGCCCTACACACTGGCCGAGGGAATCGGCGTGGTGCCGTTCTCGCCCGTAGCCAGTGGACTGCTGTCGGGGCGCGTCACTACGGCGACCGACTTCAGCCATCCGGACGATGTGCGGAAGTTCGTGCCACAACTCACCCCCCAGAATATCGAGGCCAACCAGCCGCTGCTCGACCTGCTCGGTGACTATGCCGGGCGCAAGGGTGCTACAATGGCGCAAATAGCATTGGCGTGGATGCTTAGGAAGCAACCCAACGTGGTGCCCATCCCTGGCTCACGCAATCTGGACCGCATCATGGAAAATCTCGGTGCATGGGACATCGTGCTCAGCGACGCGGAGTTCGTCGCGCTGGAGCGAGCCATCGAAGGCATCGAAATTTACGGCCATCGTGGCATCGAAGAGTACGAGGACGGCTCGATGAGCGACTGGCACAGAGAAAAAACGAAAGCAAACAAACTACAAACAGATACAGAAAAATGAGAAAGCAATTACTGACAGCCGCACTGATGCTGATAGCCGCTGGTGTCGGCGCACAGGTGAAAACCAAGGGCTTTGCCGTGTTCGAGAAAGGTGGGCACTTCCAGCCCTACGAGTTTGAGCGTCACCCGATGGGCGACGACGAGATTGAAATCAAGATACTCTATGCGGGCATCTGTCATAGCGACCTGCACAACGTGGCAGAGGACTGGGGACGGATGGAATACCCGATGGTTCCTGGTCACGAGATAGTGGGGCAGGTGGAGCGCGTAGGGCGCAATGTGACGAAGTTTCGCGTAGGCGATTATGCGGGCATCGGTTGTCTGGTGGGGGCGTGCGGCGAGTGCGACTGGTGCCGACAAGGATTGCAGCAGTTCTGCAAGAAGAAGGTGTCAACCTATCATGGCCACGATTCGTTCCACGGCGGCGAGGCTACACAGGGCGGCTATTCCAACTGCTATGTACTGAACGCAGACTTTGCCATCAAGGTGCCTGCCAATGCACGGATGGAGCGTGTGGCCCCCTTGCTGTGCGCTGGAGTCACCACGTGGTCGCCCATCCAGTTTGCCCGTGTGCGCCGTGGCGACAAGGTAGCCGTGGCGGGCTTTGGAGGATTGGGACACATGGCAGTTCAGTACTGTGTCGCGCTGGGTGCCGATGTGACTGTGTTCGACATCAGCGAGGACAAGCGCGAGGATGCCTTCCGTCTTGGGGCTAAGGCATACGTCAATGTGAACGATGGCGAGGAGATGAAGCGTCATGAGAGCGAGTTCGACTTCATACTCTCCACCATTCCACAGCGTTACGACCTTGCCGCCTACCTGCACATGGTCAAGTATGGCGGCAGTTTCGGCATCGTCGGACTCCCCGCTGCCCGCAACACCCCGTCGCTCAGTCTGATGGATATCGTACACCTGGCCCACCGCAATGTGTTCGGCTCGCTCATCGGAGGCATCCCTGAAACGCAGGAGATGATGGACTACTCCGTTCAGCACGACATATATCCCGAGGTGGAAGTCATACGCCCTGACGGCAGCGAGATAGACCGTGCCTACCAGAACGTGCAAGACGGCAAAGTGAAGTTCCGCTATGTGATAGACATGCGCGACGTGAAATAAGACATCCCTACATCAGACAATGAAGAAACTCTTATCCATTGCAGCCCTTGCGCTGCTGGCCGCAGCAAGCCTAAGCGCCTGCACGTGCAACAAAAAAGAAACAAGTAACAAACAACAGACAGACAGTATGGAAGGAAAAAAGATTCTGGTGGCCTACTTCTCGTGGAGCGGCAACACCAAGGACGCAGCGCAGTACATCGCCCAGAAACTTGGGGCCGATGAGTTTGAAATCAAGCGCGAGAAGCCATACCCTACGGAGTACGAGCCATGTAGAGAAGAAGCCCACGCCGAGATAGGGAGCCGTCCCGCCATTGTGGGCAAGGTGGAAAACATGGAGCAGTTCGACGTGGTGTTCGTCGGTCTCCCTGTGTGGGCAGGCACAGCCCCTATGCCCGTGTTCACCTTTCTTGAACAGTACGATTTCGCGGGCAAGACCGTCATTCCCTTCTGCACCTGCTACACGGCAGCCTCTCGTAGTCTTCGCGACATCGCCAAGGCCACGCCTGACAGCGACCACCGCGACGGCCTCACCATCGTCACTAAAGAACTGGCTGGCAAGGACATGGCCGACAAACACGGGCAGATAGACGACTGGCTGGCGAAAATGGGATTCTAAGCAACGAACATTATTGTGAGGGAGGGGCTCATTTTGCCAACCTCCCTCATCTTATATGTTAAGTCGAAATCAAGGATTTAACTTTTTCCTTATTTCATAGGATTCCATTCTCAGCCTCTTTGCGGTGCTGTCGTTTCGTGCTGCCCTCTGTTCCATCTCATAGCGGCGACGGATGGAGTCCTCGTAGTTAATGACAAACTGCTGGCAATGGCGGATGCCGTTCTTATTGCCTGTCCAGACATTGCGCTCCAACCATATCACGTTGGCGTTGTTGGCGGGCAGCGTAGCACGTAACGCCCGATACTTCCAGCCCGCTAATTGCAGTTCCTCTATCTCTTTTGACTGGTCGTAAATTTTGGTTGCCATCTGGGAAATACAGAAGAAAAGGACGATGCCGATGCCCACTAACCACCACGTTTTAGCCGTGTCACAAAGTATCCTGACCCCACTGTGACATACCCAGGTGCCAGTCCCCATGACTATCGCGGTCATTTGTGGATTAAAAACTGAAGTAAGTTCTTATTTTATAATGCGCTTGAACCAAATCCTAAAAACGGGGTCTTCCAGATAGACGCCATCTTTATCAAAATCTATCATTTCCTTGTCTTGTAGTGTTGTCTTAATACGCGAGATATTCGACTTGCTACCGAGATTATAGCTCTCCAGAATGGCTTTGCTTCCAAAGTCGGAGCTTACACCATCGCACAAAGCACGCAGGAAATTGATCTGAAAACCTGTCAATCCCTTCAACTGCTCTTCAAAAAGAGCTGAGCATTGAGCCAACAATGCATCCACACCACGACAGAAATCCTGTTCTGTAGCTACCTTCTCTGTCTCTGCCAACACATTCCAGGCCAGTTGCTGTACATACGAGGAGTTGCCCTCTACCGTTTCGCATATACGCTGTGCAAGTTCTCCAGATATCTGCTTGTTCTGACTCTCGAACCTCGAACAGATGAAGGGCACCCAGTCGGCTGTGGGTATCTTGTCCAGATACATCATCTCGCCAAACTGATAGAACGGCATCTTGCGATTCAGGAACAGCTTGGTCATCATGTGCTTCTTGCTGCCGAAAAGACAATACGATACATGGCGCTGATGCTGCCAAATACCACGTAAGCGCTTCTGAATGGTCAGCGAGTCGGACATCTCGCCAATCTGCTGGAACTCGTCGATACACACCACAATATGTAAGTCCTG
>RHMF01001356.1_pt1 | contig 11287 bp, 22 predicted proteins | sample 5365151 | NCBI WGS metagenome assembly RHMF01 (sample SAMN10266501, study PRJNA497801) | feces metagenome | isolation source: feces | host: Bos taurus | place: China: Prairie of Fairy Mountain | collected 2017-08-14 | reverse complement strand
AAGTTGGGCTCGGACACAGACAGCAGATCATAGTTCTTCATGATCATGAAGTAACCGAATGCCTGCAGGAATGCGATAGCCACGGTAGCATAACGAGTGATGGATGCGATCTTCTTCTTGCCTTCCTCGCCGCCTTCCTTGGCAAGACGCTCAAGGGCAGGGATAGCGATGGTCAGCAGCTGAATGATAATGGAGCTGTTGATGTAGGGCTGCACACCGAGGGCAAACACAGTTGCCTGCGCGAATGCGCCACCGGACATCACGTTATACAGGCCCAGAACAGTGGTGCTCATGCTGCTCAGGTAAGAACCGAGCAGATCAGTGTCCACGAAGGGCACGGGGATCGCGTTACCAATGCGGAAGATCAGAAGGATCAGCAGGGTGAACACGATCTTCTTGCGCAGCTCAGGAATGCCCCAAGCCTTGCGGAAGGTCTGAACCACTTAGATCACCTCTGCCTTTCCGCCTGCAGCTTCGATAGCTTCCTTAGCAGAGGCAGAAAAAGCGTTGGCCTGAACGGTCACATTCTTGGTAACCTTGCCGTTACCGAGAACCTTGTAACCATACTCGCACTTGCTCAGGATGCCTTTTGCCAGCAGAGCTTCCGCGGTAACGGTCTCACCGTTTTCGAATGCGTTCAGAGCACTCAGGTTGATGATTTCCAGGGGCTGTGCAAAAATGTTGTTAAAGCCGCGCTTGGGGATACGGCGCACCAGAGGCATCTGGCCGCCTTCGAAGCCGATACGGACCTTGCCGCCGGAGCGAGCCTTCTGGCCCTTGTGACCACGGCCACCGGTCTTACCGTTACCGGAACCAGCACCGCGACCCTTACGATATGCCTCCTTAACGGAGCCAGCTGCAGGGGAGAGTTCATTGAGTTTCATTTCGCGGTACCTCCTTAGTTTTCTTCGCTGACCTTCAGCAGATAGCCGATCTTGGCGATCTTGCCGCGGGTCTGTTCATTGTCGGGCTGCACGGTAGCGTCACCGATCTTACGCAGGCCCAGGGAGGCAGCGGTAGCAATGTGCTTTTCCAGTCTGCCGTTGAGGCTCTTAACGAGCTCCACTTTCAACATCTTCATTTTGCTACCTCCTTAACCAATGATTTCTTCCACGCTCTTGCCGCGGATAGCAGCAACCTGCTCGGGACCACGCAGGGACTTCAGACCTTCAAAGGTAGCAGCCACAACGTTGTTGGGGTTGTTGGAACGCAGGCACTTTGCGCGGATATCCTTGATACCAGCTGCCTCGACGACGGCACGAGCTGCACCGCCGGCGATGATACCGGTACCGGGCTTTGCGGGCTTCATCATGACGCGGCCGGCGCCGAACTCACCGACAACCTCGTGGGGGATGGTAGAGCCGGACATGGTCACAGTGATCATGTTCTTCTTTGCGCTCTCCAGGCCCTTGCGGATTGCTTCGGGAACTTCTGCTGCCTTACCGAGGCCATAGCCCACCTTGCCCTTCTCATCGCCAACGACGACCAGGGCAGAGAACTTCATAACACGGCCACCCTTAACGGTCTTGGAAACGCGATTGAGGGCAACAACTTTCTCGACGAATTCGCTGGGTTCTCTTTCAAATCTTGCCATTTTTGTTGTTCCTCCTCTTAGAATTCCAGGCCGCCTTCGCGGGCGCCTTCTGCCAGCTCAGCCACGCGGCCGTGATACAGGTAACCGCCACGGTCGAACACGACCATGTCGATGCCCTTAGCCTTTGCGCGCTCAGCCACCAGCTTGCCGACTGCGCGAGCAGCAGCCTTGTTGCCGCCGTTGCCCTCGATCTCCTTGTCGAGAGAGGAAGCGGACACCAGGGTGTTGCCTGCGACGTCGTCGATGATCTGTGCGTAAATATTCTTCTCGCTGCGGAACACGTTCAGACGGGGTCTCTCGGGAGTGCCGAAGACCTTAGCGCGAACGCGCTTGTGGCGCTTAATGCGCTGTGCGTTGGTATTGGGTCTGTTAATCATATCGGCACACCTCCTTACTTCTTACCGCCGGTCTTACCAACCTTGCGGCGAATGACTTCATCAACATACTTGATGCCCTTGCCCTTATAAGGCTCGGGGGGACGCTTCTCGCGGATCTCTGCCGCGAACTGACCCACAGCCTGCTTGTCGCAGCCGATAACGACAATCTTATTGGGGGTAGGAACTTCGATGCTCACGCCTGCGGGAGGATTCATCTCCACGGTGTGAGAGAAACCGATGTTCATCACCAGCTTCTCGCCTTCCTTGGCGACACGATAGCCGACGCCGTTGACGTCGAGTTCCTTCTTGTAGCACTCGTTCACGCCGTTGACCATGTTGCTCAGCAGAGTACGGGTCAGGCCGTGGAGAGCGCGGTTTTCCTTCTCATCGTTGGGGCGGGAAACAGTGATCACTGCGCCGTCCATAGCGATGGTCATGGAAGGAGCGAGCTGCTTGCTGAGCTCACCCTTGGGGCCCTTAACAGTGACAAAGTTGGTCTCGGAGACCTTGACTTCGACGCCTGCGGGGACGGTAATGGGCATTCTACCAATTCTAGACATTGTTCAAACCTCCCCTTACCAAACGAATGCCAGGACTTCGCCGCCGACGTGTGCTGCACGAGCAGCCTTATCGGTCATGACGCCCTTGGAAGTGGAAACGATTGCGATGCCGAGGCCCTTGAGGACGCGGGGCAGCTCATCAGCGCCAGCGTAAACGCGCAGACCGGGCTTGGACACACGGCGGAGGCCGGTGATAACCTGCTGCTTGCCGGCAGCGTACTTCAGGGTGATACGGATCACGCCCTGAGTACCATCATCAATGATCTGGAAGTTCTTGATGTAACCTTCGTCCAGCAGGATCTGAGCAATGCTCTTCTTCATGTTGGAAGCGGGCACATCGACGCTTTCATGCTTTGCGTTGCTCGCATTGCGGATGCGAGTAAGCATGTCAGCAATAGGATCGGTGATATGCATAATTATTTCCTCCTATTTTAGAGTTACAGACGGCAGGTAAAAGATTTGTCCGCCTGTTCAGGCAGCGAGGTATCAAAACCAATTTGGACCGAGTCGGCTTAATTGACTCTGACCTTTCGCCATCCTGTTATCACAAAGGCCCATATCAAAAGCCTATGCTACGAAAAAAGTTGTGTTGACGCAATCCGCTGCCCGGCACCGACTTGGGTGCCGAGCAGGGGGTAATTGTGTCTTAGAAAGAAGCCTTGCGGACGCCGGGAATCTGGCCCTTGTAAGCCAGCTCACGGAAGCAGATACGGCAGACGCCGTAGTTACGCAGATAAGCGTGGGGACGGCCGCAGAGCTTGCAGCGGTTGTAAGCGCGAGTGGAGAACTTGGGAGCAGCCTGCTGCTTCAGAACCATAGATTTCTTAGCCATTTTTCAGTCTCCTCTCTCTTACTTCTCGAAGGGTGCGCCCACAGCGGTGAGCAGAGCCTTAGCTTCCTCATCGGTGTTAGCGGTGGTGCAGATGACGATATCCATACCGCGGATCTTGTCGATCTTATCGTACTCGATCTCGGGGAAGATCAGCTGCTCCTTGATGCCCAGGGCATAGTTGCCGCGGCCATCGAAAGCGTTGGGGTTGATACCACGGAAGTCGCGGACACGGGGCAGAGCCACGTTGAACAGGCGATCCAGGAATTCCCACATCTTGTCACCGCGGAGGGTGACCTTGCAGCCGACGGGCATGCCTTCACGCAGCTTGAAGTTAGCGATGGACTTCTTAGCCTTGGTGATGACAGCCTTCTGGCCGGTGATAGCGCCGAGGTCACGAGCGACAGCGTCCAGAACCTTGGGGTTCTCACGAGCTTCGCCGCAGCCGACGTTCACGATGATCTTGTCGATCTTGGGCACCTGCATGGTGCTCTTGTAACCGAACTGCTTGAAGAGAGCGGGAGCGATCTCTTCGGTATACTTAACCTTCAGTCTAGCCATTTTGCTCTCTCCTTTCCTTACAGCTCAGCGCCGCAGTGCTTGCACACGCGGGTCTTCTTGCCGTCAGCGATCTTGTGTGCAACGCGGGTGCCCTTGTTGCACTTGGGGCAGACGACCTGGACCTTGGAAGCATAGATTGCAGCTTCGCGCTGAACAATGCCGCCGGTCTCACCCTGTCTGCGGGGCTTCAGGTGGCAGGTAGCCATGTTGACGCCCTCGACAACGACCTTCATGTCGCTGGGCAGAGTGCCCAGGACCTTACCGGTCTTGCCCTTGTCCTTACCGGACAGAACGACGACAGTGTCGTTCTTCTTGATATTCATAGCCATCTCTTATGCCCTCCTTAAATAACCTCGGGAGCCAGGGACAGGATCTTCATGAAATCCTTGTCACGCAGCTCGCGAGCGACGGGCCCAAAGATACGAGTACCGCGGGGGTTCTTATCATCCTTGATGAGGACAGCAGCGTTTTCGTCGAAACGAACGTAGGTGCCATCACCACGGCGGATGCCCTTAGCGCTGCGCACGATCACGGCCTTGACGACATCGCCCTTCTTCACCTGACCGCCGGGAGCAGCCTTGCGAACGGAAGCGACGATCACGTCGCCGATGTTGCCGTACTTGCGCTTGGAACCGCCCAGAACGCGGATGCACTTGATTTCCTTGGCGCCAGTGTTATCGGCAACCTTCAGAAAAGTTTCCTGCTGAATCATATTCCGGCGCCTCCTTACTTAGCTTTCTCAATGATCTCGACCACGCGCCATCTCTTGTCCTTGGACAGGGGACGGGTCTCCATCACCTTGACGGTATCACCGATACCGCAAACGTTGTTCTCGTCGTGTGCCTTCAGCTTATAGGTACGGCCGACGATCTTCTTGTACAGAGGATGAGCGACGCGGTCTGCAACAGCGACGACCACGGTCTTGTCCATCTTGTCAGAAACAACCTTGCCCACACGGGTCTTACGGGAGGAATTTCTCATTTCTTCCATTGTTAGTTATCCTCCTTTTCACGGATCATGGTCTTGACTCGGGCAATGTCACGCTTGGTCAGCTGGATCTTCAGGGGGTTATCCAGCTGGTTGGTAGCGTGCTGCATGCGGAGGAAGAACAGATCCTTCTTCAGTTCGGTCAGCTTTGCATTGAGCTGATCGACGCTCATAGCACGAACTTCACTTGCCTTCATCATTACTCACCTACTTCCTGAGTTTCGACGGACTCGCGCTCGATCACATAGGTCTTGATGGGCAGCTTGTGGCTTGCCAGACGCAGTGCTTCCTTAGCGACATCCTCGGGTACGCCGGCGATTTCGAACATCACGCGGCCGGGCTTGACAACGGACACCCAGAACTCGGGGGAACCCTTACCGGAACCCATGCGGACCTCGGCGGGCTTCTTAGTTACGGGCTTATCGGGGAAGATCTTGATCCACACCTTACCGCCACGCTTGGTGTGACGGGTCATAGCGATACGTGCAGCCTCGATCTGGTTGCTGGTGATCCAAGCGGGCTCGGCGGCGACCAGACCAAACTGACCGTAAGCCACGGTATTGCCGCGAGTAGCCTTACCGGTCATACGACCACGGTGGACTCTGCGGTACTTAACTCTCTTAGGCAGAAGCATTAGCGGGCGCCTCCTTCCTTGTTTTCAGCGGGCTTGCGGAAACCCTGGCCCTGGGGGCGGTTGCCGCGGTTGAAGCCCTGACCCTGACCCTGCTGGCCATCACGGCGGGGGCGGCGCTCACCGTCACGACGAGGACGGCGCTCGCGGCGCTCTTCGTAAGGCTTGGAGGTGTCGAGGGTGCGGGGGGTGGTGCGGAGGGTCTGGGTGAGGACTTCACCCTTGTAGATCCACACCTTGCAGCCGATACGGCCGAAAGTGGTAGCAGCCTCAGCGAAGCCATAGTCGATGTCAGCGCGGATGGTCTGCAGGGGGGTGGTGCCGTCGTGATAGTGCTCGACACCTGCGATCTCGCGACCGCCCAGACGACCGGAGCATGCAACCTTGATGCCCTTTGCGCCGCTGCGCATAGCGCGGCCCATAGCATTCTTCATTGCACGGCGGTGGCTGATACGCTTCTCAAGCTGAGCAGCGATGTTCTCTGCCACGAGCTGAGCGTCCATGTCGGGGTTCTTGACCTCGACGATGTTCAGCTTCACGCTCTTGCCGATCATCTTCTCGACAGCTGCGCGATACTTCTCGATCTCAGCGCCGCCCTTACCGATGACAACACCGGGGCGTGCGCAGTGCAGGAAGATCACGACCTTGTCGTTGGAGCGCTCGATCTCGATCTTGGGGATACCAGCGCTATACAGATTCTTCTTCAGATACTCACGGATCTTGTGGTCCTCGATCAGCAGATCGCCGACCTTCTCTTCGCGAGCGTACCAACGGGAGTCCCAGTCTTTGATGACGCCCACACGCAGGCCGTGAGGATTAACTTTGTGTCCCATGAACTGTCTCCTCCCTTAGTTCTTCTCAGTGACTGCGAGAGTCACGTGAGAGGTTCTCTTGTTGATGCGATAAGCTCTGCCCTGTGCGCGGGGACGCATTCTCTTCAGAATGGGGCCGGGAGTAGCGAACACTTCGGAAACATACAGCTTGGTAACATCCATGCCGTTGTTGTTCTCAGCGTTAGCCACAGCGCTCTTGAGGAGCTTGATCAGGGGCTCAGATGCAGCCTTGGGGGTCTGCATCAGGATAGCCATTGCGGTACCGACATCCTTGCCGCGGATCAGATCGCAGACGATCTGGACCTTGCGGGGAGAGATGCGGACGAATCTCAGATGTGCCTTTGCAACCATGTTCTGCATCCTCCTTACTTAGACTTCACGTGACCGCGGAAGGTACGGGTGGGAGCGAACTCGCCCAGCTTGTGGCCGACCATATCTTCCTGAACATAAACGGGCACATGTCTGCGGCCGTCGTGGACCGCGATGGTGTGGCCGACAAAGGAGGGGAAGATGGTGGAGCTGCGGCTCCAGGTCTTCAGCACCTTCTTCTCGCCGGTCTTGTTCATTTCCTCCACGCGCTTCAGCAGCTCGGGGGCAACGAAAGGACCCTTTTTAACAGATCTACTCATAATTCACTTGCCTCCTTACTTCACGTTGCGACGCTTGACGATGAACTTATTGGTGGGGTTCTTGCCCTTACGGGTCTTGTAACCCAGAGCAGGCTTACCCCAGGGAGTCACAGGGCCGGGACGGCCGACAGGAGACTTACCCTCACCACCACCGTGGGGGTGATCGCAGGGGTTCATGACGGAACCGCGGACGGTGGGTCTCCAACCCATGTGGCGCTTGCGGCCAGCCTTACCGATCTGAATGTTCTCATGCTCGATGTTGCCGACCTGACCAACAGTTGCGAAGCAGTTGGTGCGGATGATGCGGACTTCGCCGGAGGGCATACGGATCTGAGCATCGCCGTTCTCCTTAGCCATCAGCTGAGCGAAGGTACCAGCAGCGCGGACCAGCTGGCCGCCCTTGCCGGGGTGCATCTCGATGTTGTGAATCACGGTACCCACGGGGATGTTAGCGATGGGCAGTGCGTTACCGGGCTTGATATCAGCGCCGGCACCGGACATGACCTTGTCACCAACGGACAGACCCACGGGAGCCAGGATGTAGCGGCGCTCGCCATCCTCGTACTCGACGAGAGCGATGTATGCGCTACGGTTGGGATCGTACTCCAGGCGGATCACAGTGCCGAACACGTCCAGCTTGTTACGCTTGAAGTCGATGATACGATACTTGCGCTTGTTGCCGCCGCCGCGATGACGGACGGTGATGCGGCCGTAAGAGTTACGACCAGCGTTCTTCTTCAGAGACTCAACCAGGCTGGCCTCGGGCTTGCAATGCTTATCAATGCCGTCGAAGCCAGGAGAGGTCATGTGTCTTCTGGAAGGGGTAGTAGGCTTATAAGTTTTGATAGACATATTTTACACTCTCCTTCCTGATTAGACCATGCCTTCGAACATTTCGATGGTCTTGGAATCTGCGGTCAGCTGGACATAAGCCTTCTTCCAGTCGCGGGTCTTGCCCAGGCGACCAGCGCCCAGGCGCTTAGCCTTACCGCTGACGTTGATGGTGTTAACGGAAGCAACCTTCACACCGAAGATAGTTTCCACAGCGTTCTTGATCTCGACCTTGCCTGCATCCTTGGCGACTTCGAAGACATACTTCTTCTCAGCCACAGCTGCCATGGAGCGCTCGGTGATGATGGGACGCACGATGATATCATATACGTTAGCCATTATGCAAAGACCTCCTCGATAACTGCGAGAGCTGCCTTATCCAGCACCAGGTACTTGGCATTGAGCAGATCGTACACATTGATGAGATTTGCCATGGTGGTCATGACACCGGGGATGTTGCGTGCGCTCTTGATAACGTTCTCGTTCAGTGCGGGGGTAACGACGACAGCCTTGCCATCGCAGCCGACTGCGGAGAGGAATGCACGGAAATCCTTGGTCTTGATGGTATCCATCTTGATATCGTCCACCACGACGATGGAGCCTTCAGCAGCCTTAGCGGAGAGGACGGACTTCAGAGCCAGTCTCTTCACCTTCTTGTTCAGCACGTAGCTGTAGCTGCGGGGCTTGGGTGCGAACACGATACCGCCGTGGACCCACTGAGGAGCACGGGTGCTGCCCTGACGAGCATGACCGGTACCCTTCTGACGCCAGGGCTTCTTGCCGCCACCGGAAACTTCTGCGCGGGTCAGAGCGCTCTGAGTGCCCTGTCTGCAGTTTGCGAGGTGGTTCTTGACGACTTCGTGGACAACAGCCGCATTGGGCTCGATGCCGAAGATAGCGTCGCAGAGTTCCACAGTACCGACTTCAGCGCCGGCCATGTTCAAAACTTTGATCGTAGACATTACTTAAGCACTCCTTTCCTTACTTGTTTCTTGCAGAAGCCTTCTGAGGATTACGGCCGGAAGCCTTCTGGGGATTCTTGCTGATGTCAGCACCTGCCTGCTTGACCTTGTGGACCTTGACAGTGCTCTTGATGACGACGAGGCCGCCCTTGGGGCCGGGCACTGCGCCGCGGACAACCAGCATGTTCAGCTCGGGATCCACCTTCAGGACGTCCAGGTTCTGGACAGTGACCTGATCGCAGCCCATCTGACCTGCACCGATCTTGCCCTTGAAGATACGAGCGGGATCGATGGGACCCATGGAACCTGCGTGGCGATGGACGGGGCCGCCGCCGTGGGTGGTGGGAGTACGGCCTGCACCGTGGCGCTTCACAACGCCCTGGTAACCGTGACCCTTGCTGGTGCCGGTAACGTCGACGAAATCGCCGACCTTGAAGGTGTCAGCCTTGATGACTGCGCCGAGCTCGAGCTCAGCAGCATTGTCGAGGTTGAACTCCTTGAGGGTCTTCTTCAGACCTGCGCCAGCCTTGTTCAGGTGGCCAATTTCGGGCTTGGTCAGCTTCTTCTCAGAAACATCCTCAAAACCCAGCTGGACAGCTGCATAGCCGTCCTTTTCGACGGTCTTCTTCTGAGTAACGGTGCAGGGACCTGCCTCAATCACGGTGACGGGAATCACGCGGCCGTTCTCATCGAAGATCTGGGACATGCCCACTTTCTTGCCGATGATCGCTTTCATGTATGTTCCTCCTGTTAGGTTATTGGTCGGCGTAGTTAGCAGCCTTGCGGCCCCCATTGCTCTGCCGACATGACCCCGCTTGCCTTACGCAAGTCAGCAAGCGTTCGGGTACAAGCAACGATGTTTTGTCTGAATCCTAAATCTAAGCTTACAGCTTGATTTCGATCTCCACGCCAGCGGGCAGCTCGAGAGTCATCAGAGCTTCCACAGTCTTGGGAGTGGAGTTGGAGATGTCGATCAGTCTCTTGTGAGTGCGGCGCTCGAACTGCTCACGGCTGTCCTTGTACTTGTGCACTGCACGCAGAATGGTAACGATCTCCTTTTCGGTGGGCAGAGGGATGGGGCCGGACACGCTAGCGCCGGTGCGCTTAGCAGTCTCAACGATCTTCTCTGCGCTCTGGTCGATGACCTGGTGGTCATAGGCCTTCAGACGGATGCGGATCTTTTCAGTCTTTGCCATTTTGGGTTTTCCTCCTAAATTTTGTACGGTTGTGAATTTGACCTCGCGCCGTACGGTGAGAATTCTTCATCCCGCTCAACCGTGCGTATCATTCCTGCTCATGAAAAATACCGGCAGAAATATTCGGCCGGTAACTTCTGGCACGGCGATCTACGCCGCGTTCAGATTCATTCTCAGCCGCCCGATTCTCGGACATACTCCCCGAAAGTTACCGGAGTTTCCTCCGCAATCTCCCGGTTCATCGCATTGCGCTTTGTGTTGGGACAGACTACTTCCCTTCACGCGCTCAATTATCATATCGCACACTCACCAAATTGTCAAGCACTTTTTCTCGCTTTTTTACAAAAATTCAGTGCTAAATTCAGCATTTTACCCTTGCATGTTTTTGTGCAATTCGACATAGTGTCTATACGCACACAAAGAGGACCGGCGAAAGCCGATCCTCTTTGCTATACATATAATAATTAGTATGCCACGCCCCACATGATATCGGTGGTGCATGCCTTACCGCAGATGGCGCACTTGCCCTCGGTGCCGCGCTGCTTGAAGGGGATGCAGCGGGAAGAAACGCCGGCCATGTCCTTCATGTCCAGTTCGCAGTCCTGATCACCGCACCACTTGGTGATGACGAAGCCGCCCTTCTCTTCCATGATCTCATCCACATCCTGCCAGGTCTCTGCGTAGTAGGTGTTCTCCTCCAGACGCTTTGCAGCAGAATCGTACATATTCTGATGGATCTCATCCAGCAGAGCTGCGCACTTGGTCTCGAGCTCGTCGAGGGCCACGAAGTACTTCTCGCCGGTATCGCGGCGAGCGATGCAGGACTGACCCTTTTCCATATCCTTGGGACCCAGCTCCACGCGCAGGGGATAACCCAGCATCTCGTACTGAGCAGCCTTCCAGCCGAAGCTGTTGTCGCTCTCGTCGATCTTTGCGCGGATGCCTGCCTTCTTCAGACGAGCCAGCAGCTCGCGGGAAGCCTCGGTCACGCCCTCCTTGTGTGCTGCGACAGGGATGACCACTGCCTGCACGGGAGCGATGCGGGGAGGCATCACGAGACCTCGCCGTGCACCATGATGATGCCGCCGATGAGACGGGTGGAGATACCCCAGGAAGTCTGATAGGGGTGCTCCTGCTCGTTGTTCTTGTTGGTGAAGGTGATGTCGAACTTCTCAGCGAAGCCGTTGCCGAAGTAGTGGCTGGTGCCGCTCTGCAGCGCCTTCTTATCGTGCATCATGCACTCCAGGGTATAGGTGCGCTCTGCACCTGCAAACTTTTCCTTGTCGGTCTTGCGGCC
>RHMF01001316.1_pt1 | contig 11287 bp, 9 predicted proteins | sample 5365151 | NCBI WGS metagenome assembly RHMF01 (sample SAMN10266501, study PRJNA497801) | feces metagenome | isolation source: feces | host: Bos taurus | place: China: Prairie of Fairy Mountain | collected 2017-08-14 | reverse complement strand
TTACGAGACCGCCGAGGGCAATTTCCTGGTGGGCACTTCCATCCGGGAGGTCATGGCCCAGCCCGGTTTTGTCAAGGAACTCAACGACAAGCTGCTGCAGATCTATCTGAGCCTGACCTACACCACCGGTCCGGAAACCTTCTTCAAGGGTCTGATGAAGTTGCTGCCCGGCAGATATCTGGTGCGCCAGGGCGGCAAAAACGAGATCACCCGCTATTTCCGCCCCGAATTCCACCCCGACAACTCCAAGACTTTGGAGCAGTGGGCTGATGAGATCGAGGCTACGCTGAAGACCATTCTGGCCGAAACCAAGGAACCGGAAGAATACGCCGAAAGCTTCCTCAGTAGCGGCGTGGACTCCTCCTACATTTTTGCCCAATCCGGCCTGGCCATGAGCAACTCCTGTGGCTACGACGATTCCCGTCTGGACGAATCCGGTCTGGCTGCAGAAACCGCCAAGGCACTGGGGCGGGAAAACCGCCGGCTGGTGGTTGCCCCCGAGGATTATTTTGGCATCGTCAGCTATGTGCAGTACAATATGGAGCAGCCCCTGGGCGACGCTTCTGCCCTGGTCTTTGCCCTGGGCTGCATCGCCGCCGCCAAGCACTGCAAGGTCTGCTACTCCGGCGAAGGCGCTGACGAATTCTTCGGCGGCTACAACATGTACCGCAACGCACCCCGCTACGGCGAGAATCTGCCCACCTTCTATGTTGGCAACACCAACATCATGAAGGAGGAGGAAAAGAAGCAGATCCTGAAGAAGTACTACGAGGGCTTCGTGCCGCTGGATCTGGCCCGGGATATTTACAAGGAAAATGCGCACCTGGATCCCCTGTCCAAGATGCTGGATGTGGACATCCAGATGTGGCTGGAGGGCGATATTTACCTGAATATCGACAAGATGAGCACCGCTGCCGGTCTGGATGTGCGGATGCCCTTGACCGACACCCGCATTTTCGACATTGCTTCCCGGATCCCGCCTCAGTTCAAGGTCAACGAGGAGCAGAACAAGGTGGCTCTGCGCACCGCAGCCGCCCGTGTGCTGCCGGAGGAAGTGGCGTGGCGCAAGAAGCTGGGCTTCGTGGTGCCCATTCGTGTGTGGATGGCCGACGATCGGTATAATGCCGATGTCCGGGCAAAATTCACCAGCGAAATGGCCGCAAAGTTCTTCGATCTGGAAGCCATCGATGCCATTTGGCAGGCCTATATCGGCGGCGACTCCGATAAGTGGCGCCAGGTTTGGACGATCTATGTGTTCCTTGTTTGGTACGAGGAGTATTTCGTCAAGAGATAAGAAAACCAAGAAAAAGGACGCCATATGGCGTCCTTTTTGCTGTTTACGGCTTTGCCACGCCCCAGCAACCATCGCAACAGCACGACAAATTCCAACTCATTTTGGAAAGGTAATGGTCAGCACGATCTCATTTTCCGTTTCCTTACGCTCGGAGATGGCGCTGATGCCGCCCTGCTGGATCTTGGCCAGGGATTGGGTCAGATTGCGGATAAAGGCGGTCACATTGGGCTGTCGCTCCTTTTTCGGCTGCTCCTCCAGCAAAGATTGGATGTACTGCTCGGTCTTTGCCACATTCATGTCCAGCTGCCGGATCACCTTGATGGCCGCTAGCTTTTGGGCCTCCGTAGGCAATTTCAGCAGCGCCCGGGCATGCCGCTCCGTAAGTCCTGCCTCCCGCAGCGCATCGAGCACCGTATCCGAATGCTTCAGCAGCCGCAATTTATTGGCGATGGCGCTCTGGCTCTTGCCCAGCATTTTTGCCGTCTGCTCCTGGGAAATTGTCCACTTGTCCATCAGCGACTGGATGCCACGGGCTTCCTCGATGAAATCCAAATCCTGCCGTTGCAGATTTTCCACCATGGCCGCCAGCCCCGACTCCTTATCGTCCATGGTCATGACGATACAGGGAATTTCCCCCAGGCCGGCCATTTGGGCTGCCCGAAGCCGCCGTTCGCCGGCGATCAGCTCATAGCCGGTGCCGCTGCGGCGCACGGAAAGGGGCTGCAGGATGCCATGCTGCCGAATACTTTCGGCCAGATCCTGCAGGGCTTCCTCCCGAAAAATTTTCCGGGGCTGGGCCGGATTGGGCCGCACCGCACGCAGGGGCAAAAATACCACCCGGCCGGTTTCCATATAGGTTTTCAATTTCTGACATTGCATTGCCAGTTCCTCCTTTGCGATGAAAGTCAAGCCGATTGTAACAACCATTGCCCGGGAAAAACCACGAAACTGCCACCGCTATGCCAAAAATCGTTCGACGGATTTTGCTGATCGCAACTAAGAAAACGGGATTTAGCCTACCGCTGTACTGGTGCGGTGCAGCATCCAACACAACGATAATCGGAAATTACAATTTTAGACATAAAAACGCCCCACGATTGTGGGGCGTTTGGATTTATCTACGCAAGTTCAGCGCCTGCTTGCGGCAGGCATCATTCATGGCGTCTGCCACCTGGCGCAGCCGGGCTGCCCACTGCTGGGCATTCATAGTCGGCGCATTTTTCAGCCAGCCACCATCCGGCAGGGTCACCTTGCTGTCAAACCGGCGGGTAAACTGCCGATCCACACCCATCGCCAGGGCATAGGGCACCAATTCATGGAAATAATTGGGGTTTTTCTGCAGCAGCAGCTGCATATCAAAGGCACTGGCACCGGTCATGTGGCGACGCAGACCCAGCAGCTGTGCCAGCACACGCTGACCCAACTCGCTGCGCTTGCCGCCGTAGGCTGCAAAAATGCCGGCGATATACTGGAAGATCACCATGGGGATCACCCGACCCAAGCTATGGGTCAAGGCACCGATGAAGATCCACACCGCGCCACAGACCAGAGCGATCAGCAACGGCAATTTGCTGCGCAGGGGGATACATCTGCCGCCGGCCTGGATAAAATAGCTCAGCACCGCAGCAAGTACACCCAAAACGAAGGCACCAAATCCACCGGAAACCATCTGGACACCGCAGCAGAAGCCGGCAGCGCAGCACAGGCCCCGGAAAATGTACAGATTACCGGAAGTCGGCTTGTACAGCTGCTTAAGCAGCGGCGATCTGCCGGCCACCTTGCGGCTGAGCCGGGCAAAATGGGTGCCGGTGGTATCCACCGTGACCCGGCGGCCAAACAAAAGCTGGTAGATTCGACCCTCATGGTAACTGCGCTCATTGCCCATTTCCATCCGCTTATGCAGCAGGACACTGCCATTTCTGGTCTGCTCCACCAGAACATAGCCCAGCTGGGCCCAGGAGAGCACCATCATCGTCAGATCCGTGCCGCAGCCGGTCAGGCAGCTGCCCACCTCGCCGGCGGAAATGCCCTCGGGCGGGGTATAGCTGCGGCTGTGCCGGGTGATCTTGGGCAGCAGGCCCAGGCAGAAATAGAGCATCGCCAGCACCAGCAACGCCAGGATGCCCAGATCCCAGCGGCTGAACAGCCGCTGCCGTGCCATGATCAGATCAAAAAGTTCCGCATCCACCGGCAGCTCCAGGACCAGGGTTTCATGGCTTTTCAGCCTTTCATCCGTGCTGGCGTTCAAGGTATTTTCAGAAATCACGGTATCCAGGCGGATATTTTCCTGGTGATAGCCGCTGATAAACACCGGCTCGCCGGTGATCTGCCCCGGCAGCGTAACCGTAAATTCCAACCCTTCGATTTCCAGGGGGAAACCGCTAAGGATGGGCAGGGTCAGCAGGGTTTCTTCCTTGGTCTGGCTGACCTGACAAGGTAGCGAATACTGCAAAAGCAAAGTATGCTCCCCGGCGGTAAGGCTGGGCAGAAGCACCTGCAGGCGGTCCGTTTCGGCACGCACCTGGGCATTTTGGCCGCCCAGCAGCACATCGGTGGCGTCAGCCGGCAGCGGGAATGTCAGATCGGCCTGGGCTGTTTCCAGCATAAGATGCACTGTCATCGTGACCCGGCAGCCACCGTCGGTGTCCACCGTGGCCTGGCCGGAAATGTCCGCCACGCCGGGCAGCGCCATGGCGGGAATGGCCAGCAGCAGGCAGCACAACATGGCTACTGCCAGAAAGCGAATATATTTCATTGTGCCACCTCCTCGAAAAATCGTGCCTCTATTGTACCATAAAACGGGTCAAAAAACAAGGAAATTTCCCTTCAAAAAAACATAAAAATGCAATACAAATTTAAGAAAAAATTAAGCACTTTGCGATATACTAAAATAACATAAATTGTTGTTCAGAGAAGCAAAGCTTTAAAACCATGTCATTCTGAGCGAAGCCGCCGATCGGCGGCGAAGTCGAAGAATCCGTTCCTTTCGGTAGTTTTTCAAAGGGAACGGATCCTTCGACTCCGCTGCGCTCCGCTCAGGATGACACCCTATTGTAGCGCGTTGCTAATTGTGTAAGCAACAAGTTATGGTTGTTTGGCAGCCTTCAGCAGAGCGATGCGTTCATTTGGTAGCTGTTCGTCGATGACCTGGTCCAGCAGGGTGTTGAGCGTGGCACCGATGGCCTTACCGGTGATGCCCAGTGCCATCAGATCATGGCCATCTACTGCCAGATCTTTCAGTGACAGGCAGGCGTTTTCTGCCTGAATTTCCTCTATTAGGGTTCGCAGCTGGGAAAATTGCGACATCTGGCGGGGAATTCCCGTGCCCTTGCTGCCCATGTCCGCTTCCTGCAGCGCCAGCAACTTCTGGAGCTGCGATTCGCCCAGACGGCTGAGCCACCGCCGCACAACTTTCTTTTCAGGCTCCAGCCGGGTCATGTGCTGGCGAATCAGCACCAAAACATCCTCTCGCAGCTGGGTGGGCGCCTTCAGCTGCCGCAAAATGTGGTCAGCCATTTGCTCGCTGGTGTCTGCGTGACCGTAGAAATGACCCATACCGTTTTCGTCCAGCGTGAAGGTTTCCGGCTTGCCGATATCGTGCAGCAGCGCTGCCCAACGCAGAGCCAGATCCCCGGGGACGGCCTCTACCACATGCGCGGTGTGGGTGAAAATATCGTAGGCATGGTGGGGATTTTTCTGGTCAAAGCCCATGGTGGGCGAAAGCTGGGGAATGACCTGGCACAAAATCGGTGCAAAGGTAATCAAATCGGCTGCTGTGACCAGAGGGAGAAGTTTACATAATTCGTCAAAAATCCGCTCTGCGGCGATGTTGTGCAGCCGTGGCGCCAGCTCGGTCATAGCATCCAGGGTTTCCGTTTCCGGCGTCAAACCGTATTTGACTGCAAACCGGACACCCCGCAGGATCCGCAGGGCATCTTCCGTGAAGCGCTGCCGGGGATCGCCCACAGCCCGCAGGCGCTTGTTTTGCAGGTCAGCTCGGCCGCCGAAGGGATCGGCAAAGCCCCGGATCGGGGAGTAGGCCATGGCGTTGACGGTAAAATCCCGGCGCGCCAGGTCTTTTTCCACTTCGGGCACAAATTCTACCCAGTCCGGATGCCGGCTGTCGGTGTAGCTGCCCTCGGTGCGAAAAGTGGTGATCTCGTAAACCTGGCTGTCCAGCACAACGCCGATGGTGCCGTGCTTTTCGCCGGCTTTCACAAGAGGAAATGCGGCGAAAATGTCGCAAATTTGTGCCGGTGTGGCGGCGGTGCACAGATCATAATCGTGAGGTGTTAACCCCAGGCAGGCGTCCCGCACGCAGCCGCCCACGGCGTAAGCCGCAAAGCCAGCCTTTTCCAGCGTGGCGATGCAATATTCAACTTGCGGCGGCAGGTACATGGGGGATCTCCTTTCTTACTGGGTGGAATCGGTGCCGTATTCTTTTAAAATCTGCTCCAAAATGGCATCCACATCGGCCACCGGCGGCGTGTGGGAAGCCACTTCGGCCACCACATTTTCCACCGGCATGGGTGCGGCCAGGCCGCCTTCGGCCGTGGAGGCAGCGGGTTCGGCAGTGCGCTGCCGCTTGGACAGATATTGCAGCCGGGGCAGAGCGGTCAGCATCCACAGCGCCACGCACAGGTGCAGCAGCCATATTTCGCTGCCGATGGCGGCTACCAGGTTGCAGTAGCCGGCAGCCAGGCACCAGAACAGGCATTTGCCCCGATTGCCCAGCGCTACATCAAAGCTCCACAGCCAGTAGCAGGCCGGGATCGTGGACAGAACAGCCAGGAAAGGGAACAGATACCGGCACATCTCCGGCTCTGCGCCCAGTGTCTGACCCAGGCAGAACAGTTCCAGCATAAAGAACAGGCAGGGCAGGCAGTGAACACTGAGGAAGCCCTTGCGGCCGGTGAGGCGGTTAAATGCGCCGTACAGTAGCGCGATTCCGCTCAAAATGGCCAAACAGGCGGTGATGGCAGTCAGCAGCCGGGCATCATCGAGCATAGCGATGCCGGTGACGATCATACCGCTGCTGCCTACTACATAACCTGCGGCAGCCAGCCAGGAGGCCGGGAAATTATTATCGTAATTGGTGTTGCTGCCGGCATGACGGCGCAGCAGCCAAAGCCCCACCGGCATCAGCAGGGTCAGGATCCAAAGCAGCGTCCAGGCCGGGTGACGGGCAGGGTACAACCCCCGTTCATCGGTACCGTTTGACCGCAGCCATACCATCAGCAGCATACCCAAACTGCCGCACAGCAGCGTCAGATAGTTGGCATAACGCAGAATTTTTCTCATAAAATAACCTTCCTTATTGCAGCAGCATGCAAATGCCGGCCAGCACCGGCTGATGCAGCAGATAGATCCAAAGAGATTGCTTTCCGCAGAAGCTTAGCGCCCGGACGATGAGATTGCGCTCCGAGATCCGGGGGAAAAGGGTCTGTTTTTTGGCGTAGACCGTTCGACCCAGCACAGTGCCCACTAAGAAGAAACCCAGATTGGGCAGCAGCGGGAAATAATCGGCGCTGGCAAAACCGGGGTAGACGAAGCCCAGGGGCATCAGCAGGGGCTGATCCAGCAGCACCACCGTGTCCAGGTACAGGCCGGCAGCTACCATGCATCCGCCCAGCACCACCAGCGCCCAATTGGGCAGGCGCTTGAAGACCCACCACAGGATCATGCAGCAACCAAGACATTGCAGCACGCCGAAATAAATGATAATGCTCTTGTGAAAGCCGGCGAATTTGTACATGCCGTAGGTGACAAGACTGACCGCTGCACCGGCGCACAGCACGATCAGACCTCTGCGGACACTGCGGCTGCCAAGCGTGGCGCTGATACCGCTAATCAGCAGAAACAGCACACCGCCCCAGCGCTGCACAAAGGCGAACCAATCCGGCACATTCCAATCCACAATGGCGTAAAGCTCGGTCAGATCATATACAAAATGGACGATCACCATACCCAGGACACAAAGGCCCCGGAAAGCGTCCAGTTCCCAAATGCGCTTTTTCATAAAAACCTCCTGTGAGGGATGAATTGGGATTTATCGTGCTGATGCACGAATGCATTTTGCATTGTTGGCAAAGTCGACGCAGCGATTAACAAAAATTTGAAGCTTATCGTTTATTATATCAACATTCTGCGAAGATTTCCAGCCTTTTGCAAAAAAAGCTTGTTTCCTGGCAAAAAAAGGAGTATAATACAGGAAAACTTAGGGAACCTTGGAGGAAAATCTATGTTGCTGACCGGTATTACGGTATTTGCGTTGATTTTTGCGGTGCTGATGGTGATCGGCGCCGGCATTTTGGCGGCTATCCCGGCTTTTATCGCCGGCTGGATCGGCGGCCTTTTGCTGGTGCTGCTGTTCTTGCTGGTGGCCTGCTCTGTGGTGGACATGGAAAAAGAGCAGACCGAGGATAGCAAGTTTTTCCGCACCATCGCCAATTTGTATATTGATCTGGCACTGACGCTGGGCCGTGTGGAGATCCGTACCGAAGGCCTGGAAAAGATCCCCACCGATGGCCGCTTCCTGGTGGTGTGCAACCACATCTGCGACCTGGATTCGGCGGTGATCCTCAAGTGCTTTTCCAAGAGCCAGCTGGTATTTATCGGCAAGCAGGAGCTGAAAGCCTGGCCTTTGATTGGCCCTGCCATGCACAAAATGATGTGCCAGTTCATCAACCGGGAAAATGATCGGGAGGCGCTGAAGACCATTCTCAAGTGTATCCAGATCATCAAGGAGGACAAGGCTTCCGTCGTGGTCTTCCCCGAGGGCTATGTGAGCATGGACGGCCGCCTGCGTCATTTCCGCAGCGGTTCGCTGAAGATCGCACAGAAGTCCGGCGTGCCCATCGTGGTCTGTACCGTCCGCAATACCAAGCATGTGATGCAGGATCTGTTTGCCATGCGCAAGACCTGGGCTCAGCTACACCTGGTGGAAGTGATCGATGCGGAAACTGTCAAGGCCCTGCCCACCACCGAGATGGCGGAGAAGGTCTATGAGATCATGATCAGCGACCTGGGCGAAAAGTACCGTACCGATGAAAAGGCTATGCATCCCGACCTGCAGACCTGCATTGACCCCATTGAATAATGCACAAAGCGCCGCGATTCCCGCGGCGCTTTCTTTTGCGGTAAATTTGTGTGGCCCTCTTGATTTGTGGCTCGGGATTGGGTATAATGGTTGGGTATTATTGAAATTTTCCATATTTGGAGGAAATATAGTATGAAAAACAGCGAAAAGACTTTGGATATGATCGTCAATCTCTGCAAAAACAGAGGCTATGTCTACGCCGGCTCCGAAATCTACGGCGGCCTGGCCAACTCCTGGGACTACGGCCCTCTGGGTGTAGAGTTCAAGAATAACGTCAAGAAGGCTTGGCTGAAGAAGTTCGTGCAGGAATCCGACTACAATGTGGGCCTGGATGCCGCCATCATCATGAACCCCCAGACCTGGATCACCACCGGTCACGTGGGCTCCTTCTCCGATCCTCTGGTGGACTGCAAGGGCTGCGGCTCCCGTCAGCGTGCTGACCAGCTGATCTCCGCCTCTGAGTCCGGCAAGGAAGTCAATGTCGATGCCATGACCACCGACGAAATGAACACCTTCATCGCTGAGCATGAGGACGTGGTCTGCCCCAACTGCGGCAAGCACCACTTCACCTCTATCCGCAACTTCAACCTGATGTTCCAGACCAAGATCGGCGTCACCGAGGATAGCTCCTCCGTAGCCTACCTGCGTCCCGAAACTGCCCAGGGTATTTTCCTGAACTTCGCCAACATCCAGCGTACCACCCGCCGCAAGCTGCCCTTCGGCGTCTGCCAGGTTGGTAAGGCTTTCCGTAATGAGATCACCCCCGGCAACTTCACCTTCCGTACCCGTGAGTTTGAGCAGATGGAGTGCGAATTCTTCTGCCAGCCCGATACCGACCTGGAGTGGTTCGCCTACTGGAAAGATTTCTGCAAGAACTGGCTGCTGAGCCTGGGCATCAAGGAAGAGTCCCTGCGCCTGCGTGACCACGATCCGGCAGAGCTGGCTTTCTACAGCCGTGCTACCACCGATATCGAGTACCAGTTCCCCTTCGGCGGCGGCTGGGGCGAGCTGTGGGGCATTGCTGACCGCACCAATTATGACCTGGGTCGTCATCAGGAAGCTTCCGGCAAGAGCCTGGAGTACTACGATCAGGAGCGCAACGAGCACTACATCCCCTATGTCATCGAGCCTTCCCTGGGCTGCGACCGTGTGGCGCTGGCCTTCCTGTGCGAGGCTTACGACGAGGAAGTGGTCGGCATGGATAAGAAGGGTAATGCCGATGTCCGTACCGTTCTGCGTCTGCATCCTGCCCTGGCTCCTTTCAAGGCCGCTGTTCTGCCTCTGTCCAAGAAGCTGAGCCCCAAGGCTGAGGAAATTTACCGCATGCTGCGCAAGGACTTCATGGTGGACTTCGACGATGCCGGCTCCATCGGCAAGCGTTACCGCCGTGAGGACGAGATCGGCACGCCTCTGTGCATCACCGTGGACTTCGAGACTGTCGGCGACGAGAATACCCCCGCTGACAACTGCGTTACCGTCCGTGACCGTGATACCATGGAGCAGGTCCGCATCCCGATTTCTGAGCTGAAGGAATACATCGCCAAGAAGTGCGAATTCTAAAAGGAAAAGCCGGCTGCGAAAGCAGCCGGCTTTTTGATTTAATATTCTCTAACCACGGCTTTGACCAGACCGATGATCTCGGCTTCCGTGCCGTCGATGGGCTCGTAGTTGTCGTTTTCCGGCATGAGCCAGATCTTGCCGCTACGGCGGCGCAGACGCTTGACGGTGGCTTCGTCGCCGATCCGGGCGACTACGATCTGCCCGTCGTTGGCGGTCTGCTGGGGTCGGATCACCACTTTGTCGCCGGAAAGAATGCCGGCGTTGATCATACTGTCGCCCCGGACACGCAGAGCGAAACAACCGGGCTCGCCGTCCCAGGCCATGGTGCCTTCCTGATTTTCAAAGGCCAGGATCGGCACACCGGCCGTAACCACGCCGATCACCGGGATCTGACCGGGTCGCTGGGCGGTGACGATGGCTCGCTTCATGCCCTTGCCGCCGGGCGCCATCAGCAGGCCCTTATCCTGCAGCGCCTGCAGATGATAGCTGACGGAAGCGGTGGAGCGCAGACCCACTGCGGCGCCGATCTCCCGCACCGAAGGGGCATAACCGTTTTCTTGAATGAATTGGTTTACATAATCCAAAATCATTTCCGCCTTATTGCTGGTTCTGGGCATAAAGATCCACTCCTGTGTATAGTATAGCTATATAATAGCACAAATGAACGAAAAATGGAAGACCTTTTTCACACATTTTTTCGAATTTTTCATAAAATGGCGCAGGAGGGGATGGTATGCAGCAATTGGATCGGCGGATGCAGCAGCGGGTATGGGCCAGGGTTTATGGTGGGCGACCCATCGCACTGACGGATCGCCAGCGCCAGGAACTGAGCAGGAGCCTGCAACGCTGCCGGAAAAACCTGGCGCTGTTTGAAAGCATGACAGGCCATGCCATTTACGCCGAGGCCTTTAACCGCCTCAGCCGGGAAACAAAGGAGCAGATCAAAATGCTGCAGCAAATTTTGGGACAATAAAAATTGTTTCCTGTGGGGCGCTGTTTTCCGTCCATATCCCTACGGGATGCGTCCGAAAGCCAGGGGAATCTCCCACGGCCCGACAGTATGCACAAGCTGATGATTTACTTGCGCTTACAGCCATAGGGCTGCAATCGCAAGCAAATGGAATCTCCCCCGGGCTAAAAAAGTGTCCACCGGACACTTTTTTACATCGCTTCGCTCGGCCGCCCTCTTCGATTCCGTAGGAATCGTCAAATAAAAACTCCCACACCTTTTGGTGTGGGAGTTTTTATTTGGTGACCCGTACGGGAATCGAACCCATGTTACCGCCGTGAAAGGGCGGTGTCTTAACCGCTTGACCAACGGGCCTGGTAGCGGC
>RHMF01001315.1_pt1 | contig 11289 bp, 18 predicted proteins | sample 5365151 | NCBI WGS metagenome assembly RHMF01 (sample SAMN10266501, study PRJNA497801) | feces metagenome | isolation source: feces | host: Bos taurus | place: China: Prairie of Fairy Mountain | collected 2017-08-14 | reverse complement strand
CCCTGGCCTGGAGACGGGCCGCCTCGAAGCTCGAAGCTTATGATCGGGCTATATGCCCTGACGGGTGCCGTTATGACCTTTGCGAAGATTATGAGCTTTCGCGCCTGGAGTCCCTGGAGCGGGATTGTTTCCGCCTTAAGATGGCCTTTTGTGTCCGTGCCGCTGCCCTGGATTATACGGGAGGGCCCGACGACATTCTGAAAATGAGTCTATAACCTTTTAAACAGTTTCGTATTATGAGCGCTGCAAACTTCTATTTGAAAAACGCCAGTAATTATTTCGCCGTGTCCGACCGTGGCGCGTCCTGCTGGCGCCTGCTTTCTACCGGGCTGGTCCGTGGCTGGTCCGACATCCGCCGCCTGAACCAGTGGGACGGCGATCGGAGCTATCCGGCAAAATGCATGATGGAAAAAGAATTTTCCGCGCGTATCGGCGGCGGGTGCTACTACGGTCTGACGGCCCGGATCGTCCGGCGGTCCGGCTATTATTCCGGGGCCCTTCTGGACTGGGATATAGAGACGGCCGCGGGCTCCCTGTGGGCCGATTTCGGCGGGGACCTGGACGATATGGCCGTGGCCATCGTGGACGACCTTCTGGACGATTTCCGCTATTATGACGGCTGGAATGATGGATTATGCAAGATACACCGGCCGCGCCTTTTACGGGCCGTTTCCGGGGCCCTGGAGCGGGCTCGAAAGGAGTCCGACGCCCTTTGCGCCTGGAGCGCCGATTATAAGCTCCGGTGCATCGGGACCGCCAGTAACGGGGAGGCTTTTTACCGTAAGGCCATCTAAAAAAGGAAAAGGGGGAGGGGGTCCCCGGAAAAGAAAAGGGCCGGGGGCTCCTCCTGAAACAATAACCGATTAAAATTTTATCCATGTTTGCAATCTATTTCGGCGGGTCCTATCTCGCAAATAAAAAGGGCTGGGGCCCTACCTTCACGGTTTTTCGTGATGACGCCCGGACATTCAGGAGCCAGGGGGCGGCCCTGGACTACATCGCCCGGAACCTGGAGGGGATGGGCTGCTGTGTCGTTCATCTTTAAATCTTGCATATCATGTTAGCGACCGACAAACAAATTAATTATCTGGAGGCCCTGCAAAACAAGGTGTACCAGATCCACGCGGAAAAGCCGGCGGCCATTCGTCGCCTGCCAGTCAGACGGAACTGGAGGGAGGAAAGGGGGCGGGGGATGACCGTGGCCGACGCCTCGACGAAGATACGGGCCTATAAGGACATTCTTTTCTGGGCCGGGGTGAGCTGCGACCTTCTGGGAAGGGAGCGCAAGTAAAGACACGGGCCGGGGCGCCTGATCCGCTCCCCGGCTTGCCAAGTAACATTTAAACAATACAAAGTTATGGAAATTAGACTTTATCCAGAAAAGACGGCGGAGGGCATCCGCCAGGCCATCGAAAAGGCGATGGACCAGAACCGGCGGAAGCAAGTTTTCCACGCCGTCGGAAACGCGGAGACGGGGGCGCTTGCCGTGGCTCCTGAATCGGAATACATCGAGGGCGCCGGGGACGCCTGGAGGGGCGTTTGTGGGCTTCGTCGTTGCTATTGGTCCACTGTCCCGGGATACGCGGAGCGCTCTGTCGCCTACCTTCTGGCCATCATCCAGGGCGAAAAAACGGCCCGTTTATAGAAATTTGGGGTATGTAAGTGAAAAAGTTTACATTTTATTTGGTAGTGTCAATTTAAATGCATACCTTTGCACCAAGGAAGTAAGATAACACTTTTACAAAACGAGAAAATGAACATTATAGGTTTATATCTGGGCGGGTGCTTGATCGGCGGAGGAATCGCCGGTATAATGGCCGCCGCGACAAGGGAAAAGAAGGAGCCGGCCCCGGTTCCCGAGAACGAAGGCCGGGCGGGTTATCTCCTGGCCGGTTATGATCTCCCGGAACGGGAAGAAGGGGCGGGGGTGTACGGCATTCTCCTGGGTGCCTTCCGGTCGCTCCAGGAGCAGAAGGCGGCCCGTTACCGTGGATGGATTTCCGCCTGCATCGAGATGTGCCAGAAGGGTTATTCCGTCCCCGTGGATGTGGCGCTTCTGGCCCTTCGCCGGACGCTGAACGAGCTGGAGGGGCCCCGCTACGAAAAGGAAGGGGAGCCGACCATCTATTTCAACCTGGACGGCCTGACCAGGGCGATCGCCGAGCTGGAGCGAGAAATTGAATTGTCATAAATCGAATTTAGTTTGTTTTTTATACCGCGAGTCCGGCGGGATATAAGAAGGGCTTTCCCGGCCATGTCACAGAACACGACCACCACCAAGACCGTCAGCATCGCCGATCAGATTATCGACGGGGGCACCTTCCACATGAATTGGAACACCGGCAAGCTGGAGCGCTGCCAGGACCATCCGGAGCTGCCGAAGGGCACCATTATCCACGCATACGGCGGGTTTATGAGTTATAGCCGCTGGGCCATGACCGGAAACGGCCAGGAGTGCGTGAAGCTCTCCGTGAACGACGCGGACGCCTATTTCTCCCATCCGTTCCACACGCTGGACAAGTACGCGGAGCCCGTGGCGAAGAAGTTCGGGATCGGCTTCTATTACGACCTGGACGCGACGCCGGCCACCGACGAGGAAATAGCCGCCGCCGTCGAGCGTGCAAATGCCTTCCTGAAGGAACAGGAGGAGAAGGAGGAGGAGGCCCGCAGGGTCTGGGAGCAGGGCGTCGCCGATGTCCGCCAGAAGTACGCCGGCATTTTCGAGGAGAAGGCGGCGGGCTCCTTCCATGACGCGGCCCATGTCGCCAAGAATGTCCGCAAGGATCTGGCGCTGTCCTTCCCGGGCTTCCGTTTCTCCGTCCGTAAGGGCGGCTACGGAGAAATCCGTATCGCCTGGACCGACGGCCCCAGTGAGGACGAAGTTCAGGCCGTGGCGGGCAAGCATAAGGACATCGCCGAGCGCGACCGCTGGAACGATGACCTTTGGGACCACAAGCCGACCTATTTCACGGCTGTGTTCGGCGGCGTCGAATACATCTGGTACGATCGCACCATATCCGACGAGCGGGCCGCTGCGATGGCCTCCGAGGTCGAGGGCGTTTGCCCGGCGACCGCCGGCCAGGGCTTCCACCAGTCCGAGATGGACAAGACCACGGGGGCCTGGGAGATGTACCACAAATACGAGCTTAACGGCTGTAACATGTATTGGTACGACTCCCGTTCCGTCGCCCGCGTCGTCCTGTCCCGAATGAGCTTTTACCAGGCTCCGGAGAAGAAGGCGGCCAAGGCCGAGAAGAAGGCCGCGCCCGCTGTCAAGGCCGACGGGCTCCAGGTCGTGGACTACTCCGAGAAGGCTATTGCCGTGACCGGGAACACCCGGCCCGTATCGGACCAGCTCAAGGCCCTGGGCGGCCGTTTCAATGCCCGCCTGTCCTGCGGCGCCGGCTGGATCTTCCCCAAGCGCAAGGAGCAGGAGGTCCGGGAGGCCCTGGGGCTCTAATGTTCAACCGGGGCCGGGCCTCCGGCCCCATAACCTTTTTTGTGATGAAATACGAAGTGTACCACAAAGACAGCGGGGAGGGGATCTCCTACCACGACACTATCACCGAGGCGCTTGCCGCCATCGAGATGTACGAGCGGATGGACCGCACGGACGGGACCTACCAGGAGGAAGCATACGACTTCCGGCTGGACATCGAAGATAACGAGGAGTAATTTTTAACCTTTTGAGTTATGTCGCAATTCATTGACAACAACGATGTTTTTGAGATCGTGGAAGATTTCCCGCTTGGTTATATCGTCTGGCCCATCGGCCGGGCTAATTTCCCGCATCCCGGATACATCCCTGTGGCGCGTCCCGACCGCTCCCAGGCGTTTCACATCCTCCGGGACGATTTGAAGGCCGTAAAATGCGCCGACGAGGACGAGGCCCTGTATATCCTTAAATACGCCTCTATGGGCGGATATGGGGCCCAGGAGATGGACAAGGCCGTATTTTCCAGGCTCGTCCAGGAGTGGCGGGAGATGGAGACGGCCCGGGACTTGACCGCCGGCCAGATCTCCGAGCTGGAGCCCATCGAGGCCCCCGGGCTTTACTTCTTCTGGAACGGCCAGAAGCTCACCCCGAACGGGCTGTATTTTAGCTCCGATCTCCGCCGGTGGCATCATCGCCCGGACGAGTACGCCGGACGGCTATACACCCATTTTGACAATGCCCTGCGCCCGGTCTATGGCCAGGACGGGGAACAGTTTGAACGCCGCGGGCTGGCCTGTGTCTGCGCCAGGTACCGGGACGGCAAAATTACCGACTTTTACAAAGGATAGCTATATGAAAATTAATTCCATCAAGTTCCGGGAGGGCGGTCTGTTCCGCCGCCGTTCCGTCTCCGTGGAGCTGTCCACGGGAAACACCTACCGAGTCCGCAGGGGCGGGAAATTTGCCATCGTCGTGCCGCCGTGCCAGGATGCCGAGCGGGACGCCCTGGGGACGGTCTATAACGCCGCCTGGGAGTGGCTGAACAAAAAGGAGTCCTGCACCCTGGACGCCGGGGCCAAACGCGCCTGTGGCCGCCTTGTGAGCCTTCTGGAGTGGCCTGTGGGTTTCTCCCAGGACACCGAGGCCAAACTGCTCTATGTCATCAACAAAATTACCTTTGCCGAGAACATTTTTTAACCTTTTGAGATATGAAACCTATTTCTCTGAACGAGCTGCGGGAGGCTCTGAACATCCTGAATTTCCAGGCCGGAAACCTGAACGCCATGAACATCGAGGAAGTCCGCGAGGACATCCGCCGGGCGGTGGCCCACATCAACGGAGCGATCTACGCCGAGACCCCGGCGACCTCCACGAAATTTGACATCTACAAGATGGCGTCAAAGGACGAGACGCGCCCCGCCATGTGTGGCGTGTTCCATTCCCAGGGCTACAAGGTGGCCAGCGACGCCTGCGTGCTGGTGGCCGTCAAGGACAGCTACGACGAGGCCCTGGAGGGGCGTATTCTTGACCGCACCGGCAAGCCCATCGAATACAAATATCCCAGGTGGTCGGAAGTGTTCCCGAAGGAAGAGGGCCGGGGGTACACCATCGACACCCAGAAGGTGTACGACCTTCTCAAGCAGGAGAAGGCCGAGAAGAAGGCTGCCGGGAAGTGGGGGGTCTCCCGCCGGGCCTATGTGAAGGTAGGCGAGACCTTTTTCCGCGCCGACAAGCTGGCGATGGTCTGCACCTTCATGGATGCCTACGGTACGAACGAGTTGCGGATCATCGACTCCAGGCGGGCGGTCGGCATCTACGCGCCGGACGGGAGCAAGGCCCTGGTGATGCCGTGCGGATACATGACCTATGTGGACGCGGACGGTTACACCCATAGCGAGGTGCCGGCCGGGAAGGTCTGGGACGAGCATCGGGACGGGTGCCTGTGGTACGAAGCCGCCTAAAGTCCCCGGAATTGAACGAAAAAGGGCCGGGCGGGGTGATACCTTCCCGGTCCTCCAGAAACCGATATTAGAGCCATGAAAACATTACAAGAAACACTTTCCAAAATGGAAGGAAGGGGAGGGGCGGGGCAGTCCCTCCGGAAGCACCTTGGGGCCGTCGGCATCCAGGAGTGGGAGGACATCACCAAGGCCAGCCTGTATGAGCTGCGCGACCATCTGGCGGAGAGCGTAGCCCCGGGTACGGCGAGGACCGTGCTGGCCTACTTCAAGGCCCTGCTGCACCGGAACGAGGACGACCTGGATTTGCCGAAGGGGTGGAGCAAGATTCTCGCGGTCAAGGCCACGAAGCCCATGAAAACCTATCTCACGGAGGAGGACCTGCGTAAATTCGAGGCGGCGCCCATCCATACCAACAGGCAGAAGTTCGTCAAGTGCGTGTTCCTCATCTGCGCCTATACCGGCCTCCGGGTGTCGGACGCGATGGACCTGACGATGGAGAATGTGGACGGGGAGGTGCTGCGGTTCACGGCGAAGAAAACGAAGAAGGCGGGGTGCGTCCCCCTGAAGGGCAGCCTGGAGGAGAAGATTCGTTGGGTGTCCGAACACCAGGAGTACCGCGTGACCCTCGCCGCCTACAACATCGCCGTCCGCAAGATGGCGAAGGACGCGGGGATCACGGAGGAGGTCGTGGTGTTCAAGGCCGGGAAGGAGATGAAGGGACCGAAATGGCAGTTCATCTCGTCCCATACGGCCAGAATCAGCACGGCGTCCTGCCTGAACAAAAGGGGGGTGTCCATCGGAGACATCATGCAGCTGTTGCAACACTCCAGCCCGCTCCAAACGAACAACTACATCGTCCGCGACCGCGTGGAACTGTCCGCGAACGCCATGCGATTCTTCCGGTAGCAATCAATATATATCAAAATAAATTGATTGTTATTGATGTAAATTACTATCTTTGTAAAGCCGGATAGACGGAACTGATCCCCCGTTGAAAAGGTATCCCATCAACCTTCCGGCTTTCTTTTTTTTGATGGGTAACTTAATTTTGATGGGCTATGAAATTGCCAGTAATCAATTCCGAGCGATGGCTGTCGCTCGAAGACCTGCCTGGGGAAGAATGGGCTACTATTCCGGGGCATAAGGGTGCGTACCAGGTTTCAACGATGGGAAGGGTTAAGTGTGTTGGCTACACTATGAAAAGAAGAAGACGGGATGGTGTAACCTTTGAATACCGAAAAACTCCGTTCATTAAGGTATCAAAAGACAACGGGCATGGGTACTATACCATAGTGGTAGAAGGCCACCATTATTATGTGCATAGGCTTGTTGCCCAGGCTTTTGTGCCAAATATGTTTGAGAAACCGGACATCGACCACATCAATGGGATTCGCTTTGATAATCGCGCTGATAATCTGCGATGGGTGACACCGTTGGAGAATGTGAGAAATAGATCAACTCTTGGCAAAATAATCGCTGGCGGGATGAAAAAAAGGAAGGGAATATACCAGATAGATCCGAAAAGCGGGAAGATAGTCAGGGAGTGGAGCGGAATAATGGAGGCGGCAGAAAATCTTGGAATATCAAGAGTTGTAATTGGAGAATGCGCCAATAGTAACGGGGGCGGCAGAACCGCTGCTGGATATGTTTTTGTGTTCACTAAAGACTATGACCCGCAAAAGGACTACAGGGTATTTCGGCATCGTAGCGGAAATGGAGTGAATATGAGAAGTGTTGTTGAATATAAGTCTGGTTCCGTTTATCGTGTTTTCGGCTCTGTGGTTTCTGCTGCTTCTAATTTCTGTTGTTCTATATCGGCAATAACTAAAATATGCCGGGAGGGACGAGAGAAAAAGAAGGTCGGTCGAAAACAAACCATCCCATGCGAACTGCTCGTTTATCTCAAGGATGCTCCAATAGAAGATCAAGACAGAATTTTACGCGGAGAATCTTATATTTTTATATAAAAACTTTGGCTTATGGCAAATTACATCATTTTCTTCCGCGACGAGAAGGGCGTGGGACGCATCAAGATTGACGGCAAAGTTCATGGGAACGATTTCAAGAATTTTGCCGATGCAAAGGAGTGGTTTACCACGATGAAGTCGGCGGGGTTATACAAGGACCGCTATCTTGTGGAGGACTGAAAAAAGAAAAGGGCCGGGGAGGGGTAACACCTTCTCCGGCCTTTTTGCATTTATGGCTATTTGAAGAAATCGGACTTGGCGAGAATGTCCGCCCCTTCCTCCTTGGACACCTTCACATAGTTAAGGAACATGGAATCTGTCGTATGGCCCGTGAGAAATCGACAGACGCGGATTGGCACACCAGACTTATAAAGAATTGATGCCCCAGAACGCCGCGCCGTGTGGCATGAAATAAGTTCATGGCGATGTTTCTTCTCTACCTTGATTTCCGCGCCCTTACTTGTCCTTATCTCAACGACATCGTTAAACGACCCCCCAATGGCCTTGCAGACGGCCTTAATATGCCTACCAACCTCTTGCTCCGTTATGACCGGGCAACGACCTCCATGTCGCGCAAAAACATCCTTTATTCGTGGGGAACAAGGTATCACAACGGATTGTCCGGTCTTTCTCTGGGTATATCTCAATTTCCCATCCTTTGATATGTTATCTTCGGATAGCATCGAATAGTCTTGGAATCTTCCGGCGCAATACACACCGACAATAAAGATGTCACGGGCATCGGCTTGCTTACCGTTCAAGTCTGCGTTCCAGAGAGAATCAACCTCGTCTTGTGTTAGGGCGATTGTGTCCGCAGTCTTGTACGAAGTGACGAATTTCCGGAACTCCTCACTCTTGTGAAATCCACGATTGAACCCTTCGTTCATCACGGTTTTCAACTTCGCCGTTAGAGTAGATTTATAGTTGTGAGAATACTCCAACTCGTCGCACTTCTGAATGAACCGGAAATACCAATCTCCGTCAATATCCTCCCAATCGTCGTCTGTCCCCATGATGTCCGAAATTCGCTTATAGGCAAGTTCGCGGAATCGTCTGGACGGTGTATCCCTTTCCGACCAATCTTTGAAATACGGCCAAAATTGGGGCCTTTCTTTCGGAATCTCGTCGCTTCCGAGCGCGTATGCGATTGCAGATACCACATCGCGCCTTTTCATCGCTGAAATCTCTTTCTCAACAAGCCTTGCATGGATCGGCCCAATTATGGACCATGCCTTTCTGTCCTTGCACATCTTATCCACGGTTCGGGCCTTCTGGTTCCACAAAGACGACTTGATTGTCACACCGACAGAGTGACGGAACTTTTCGCCGTTATGCGATACGACCAACCGGATTGTCGAATACTCCTTACTTGGAGATACAAGGTTGAATGTATGTTTCATAGCATTTCTTTCGTGCCAACATTGGCACTTTTATTGGTACTTTTTTGTAAAATTAACTTTACTAAATGTAAAATATATTCCTATTCTATCTGGCGAAAACGACCACACACGCACACAGAGGCGATATTTTAAACCTCCTGAGTGGCTCGAAAAGAAGCGCACACGCGCTTCTTTTGCTATATTATCCCTTGGTATTGGTACTTTCTTGGTACGAAGCCATCTTCTCAACCAGCGAGGCCAGTCTCTTGACCTCCTTCTCCAGACTATCTAATCTCTGGAGGATTTCCCCTTTTTCCTTTTTTTCTTTCAACGGCTCTCCCGCTCCGGAATAGAGCCAGCGTTTGTTCACTTGCGGATAGGCGGCGATGATGCGCCCGTAATATGCGGACGGATTACCGCGCCCATTACGGACTCTGCTCAACGATGCCTCCGGGATGTTGGCTTTTAGGCAGAACGCCTTCGCGTTGTTTCCCTCCAGGATCTTGACAAGGAGGTCTATTCTTTCCGATCCGGTCATGGCTATTCGAGCGTTATGGCGCCGTTGACGAGCGCGATTGATACGACATCGTTCATGGGGACATCGAAGGGGGCGTACTTCGTATTTTCGGAAACGCACTTGATATATCCTTCCTTTTCCGATTGCTCTATCCGCTTGATCATCACGCCCTGCGATTCCGTATAAACCACATACACGCGGCCCCATTGTAAAAAGTAAACCTTGTCCAGACTCACTTTCTTACAAGCGACCAAGGAGCCACCCGTGTACCTCGGAGACATGCTGTCCCCCTTGACGCGGATTAAGAAATCGGATTGCTTGAAATCGGTGACGGTGTAGTAGTCCTCGATGCGTTCGTCCTCATAGGTGGGCATACCTGGCCCTGCGAAGGCTTCGATTGGGATGAGCGGGAGCGTATTGCCGGAGGGTTGTGTGTTTTCTCCTGAAGATAGATACCTATTCCCAACGCCGGAAATAAGCCAATTCATATTGAGGTTTGGGTAGGTTGTGCAAATTTTCATCAGGTACGCTGCCGTCGGACCCTGCTTCTTGGCGCGTATGTCCGTATGCGTCAACTTGCACTTTTTCTCAAACTCATTTTGAGACATTCCCAAGTCCTTGATAAACATGAGAAGCCTGTCTGCAAAGGACTCCATAACCTTTTTTCAAATTGTTGTTAAAATTTTCACAAAAAGATTTGGAGTTGTGATAATTTTCACTACCTTTGTACCCAGATTCGGTTGAGTTCTTTGGTATATAAATCCCCTCCACAATCTTAATTGTGTGTATATGAACAATTTAAGCCTGCCAGCGACAACTGTTCGTAACAAAGATACGGAGATAATTTTATTAACCAAAGGATTCACCGAATTTTTTAACAAGCACTTTGAACTACTGAAGGAGTCCAGCGTCCATTAACGGCTGGTGAGGATGATGGGTTAAGCCGAATTTCCCATCTCCAAGAATCGGCAGACCGCCGTAACCGAGAGACGCAATCCCCGCCATTTCTTTTGGCGAGAATGTATAACGGATCGTGAGGCGAAAGCGGCGAAAAATAGAGACAAGTCAAGGCGAAAGAAACGACCTGCACAAGAAATAACTACTACGAGATACAAGGTATTGATAGGTAAAATATCCAGCCAAGCAAAGTGATTACCATGCGTTGCCGAGGGTAGCGACAAATAGATGTGGACGCGGATAGATATTGCCAGGTATGGGGGCGGTTCCCGTATGCTGGCACCATTAATATTAATTTAGCCAATGGAATATAACAAAGACTACAATGCAAAGACGGCTGACGAATGGTTCGTGCTTGGCAAGTGGACCGGGTATCTTATGACCCTTCCCATCGGTAAGACTGATGGGCGCGTATGTGATACGGTTCGTGACATTCTCTCCCTCCGGGCAACCGCGACCATGCTCACAAAGAAACAGGAATGTGACCGGGAGTTCGATGTCAGGATTGACCTTGAAAAGAGGATAGTAACAGTAACACCATCTATTAAGAAACCATGTTCGACGACATAGCAACCCGCCTGGAGGCGGTCGTAAACCGTCTTGAAAAATCGTTAGACCAATCCGAAGTCCTGGTGTCCTGCAACGAGGCCGCCCGTCTGCTCGGAAGGAGCAACAAGACGATTTCCGCGATGCTCAAGGACGGCAGACTCTCCAAGACGACCATCGGCCAGTCCACTGGCATCCGCCTGTCGGATCTCCGTGGTATGAGAAGATAAACCGCCGTGAGGCGTTCCGTGTTTTTTTGTTTTAAAGGTTTTAGTACAACAACAGGGCGGTGAAAGTCCGCCCACCCAGCGGGGTCGTATAACGGCTAATACACGGGGTTTTGGTCCCCGGAATGGAGGTTCGATTCCTTTCCCCGCCGCCAATTTCCGGAAAGGCCGGAGGTTGAGAACACAAACATTTCTTTCATGTGCATTTGACGGCCACCGCAGCGATTGTGCTGGCCGTTTTTATTATTTGACTATGACATTAGAACAAGCATATTGCAAAGCCAGGCCGGGCCTTCGTT
>RHMF01001314.1_pt1 | contig 11290 bp, 11 predicted proteins | sample 5365151 | NCBI WGS metagenome assembly RHMF01 (sample SAMN10266501, study PRJNA497801) | feces metagenome | isolation source: feces | host: Bos taurus | place: China: Prairie of Fairy Mountain | collected 2017-08-14 | reverse complement strand
AGGTTTGGTTCCTAAGAAAACTTTGATTGATGCCGGTAAATATTATCTTGCAAAACAACAACGTTCTCTTGGAGTTGATGAAGCTGAGTTAATAAAGATTGCTGTTAAGTCTATGGGACTTGATGATTTGAAACCATTCAATCCACAAGAAAAGGTTATCGAATATATGATTGAAGATAGCAGCAAGAAGTTAGTAGATATGACTTGCACTGCTTTTGCTAACGAAACTGCTTCTGAGAGTCCTGCACCAGGAGGTGGAAGTATATCTGCTTATATGGGTGCTTTGGGTGCTGCTTTAGGAACAATGGTTGCAAATCTTTCTTCACATAAAGCTGGTTGGGACGAAAGATGGGAAGAATTTTCTGTTGTTGCAGAACAAGGACAAGCTATAAAAGATGAGTTGTTATTCTTAGTTGATGAAGATACTCGTTCATTCAACTTAATAATGGAGGCATTTGGCTTGCCTAAAAAGACAGATGAGGATAAGGCAAAACGTACAGAGGCAATTCAAGCTGCAACAAAATATGCGATAGAAGTTCCTTATAGAACTCTTTGTAAATCGTTTGAAGTGTTTGAAGTTTGTCAAAAAATGGTTGAAATAGGAAATCCAAACTCTGTAACTGACGCAGCAGTTGGTATATTGTGTGCAAGAGCGGCTTGTATTGGAGCTTTCATGAACATGCAAATCAACTGTGCAAGCTTGAATGACAAAGATTTCGTTAATGATATCATAGCAAAAGGTAGAGAAATCGTTGATAAAGCAGAAGCTATTGAGAAAGAATTTACAGCTCGTGTTTTGAAACAAATCTCCGAATAAGCTGTTAGATTTTTCAAACTTTTGTTTACATAGAGTGTTTCAAAGCACTATGAATTGAAAACAAGTTTTTTGTTGAAATTTTCCATAGTTTTTCAGGGAGGAGATTTTGATGTCTTCTCCCTGTTTTTGTGATTAAAATACTTAATCCTTTTTTATTCGTTTAGGAAAATGTATAATGAGAAAGTCTTTTCTTTGAAAGAAGTTACTGCAAGCATAAAGCGAACTCTTAATGCTCGCTATGGTTCTTCGTTTTGGGTGAAAGCCGAAATGATAAAGCTGAATCATTATCCTTATAGCGGACATGCTTTTCCTGATTTGATAGAAAAACAAGACAATGTGATAATTGCACAAATGCGTGCTGTGATTTGGAGTGCTGATTTCAAACGAATAAGGGATAAATTTAGAGCTTGTGGACTTGCAGATTTGTCTGATGGAATTTCTATTTTGTTTCGAGCGAGTATTCTTTTTGATGAATTCTATGGATTAAGCCTTAGGATAATAGATATTGATACTTCATTTACTTTAGGCGAAATTGAAAAGCAACGAATGTTGTGTATAGAACGCTTAAAGAATGAAGGAATTTATGGACTTAATCAATCTTTGACTCTAAAGGCTGTTCCAAAACGCTTTGCCATAGTTTCGGTTAATAGCAGTAAAGGTTATAATGACTTTATGCAGATTGTGGATAAGTTCTCGAGCCGTTTTACCATCTTTACACATCTTTTCCCTTCCTTATTGCAAGGAGATGGAGCGGTAAATTCTATATCCAATGCCTTAGAACGAATTAACGATGTTGCCGATTTCTTTGATGCAGTTCTTATCATTAGAGGTGGCGGTGGTGATGTGGGATTGGATTGTTATAATAATTACAATCTGTGTAAGGCAATTTCACTTTGCAAACTCCCTATTTTGACTGGAATTGGCCATGCGACAAATCAGACTATTGCAGAGCAGATTGCGTGGCATAATTTCATAACTCCGACAGATTTAGCGGATTTTCTGTTCTCTCGATTCAATAATGCTTATCAGGAACTCTTAAATCTATCAAATGAACTTAAGACTAAGACAGATTTAATATTAAGTGCAAATGCTGAGAAGTTGAATTTGTTATCTGAAACACTAAAAATAAAAATTCAAAATAGGTTTGCAACAGAGAAAGAGCGATTACAGATGATTGAAAGATACGTTCGTTTGCTCGATCCTTTGCTTTTATTGAAGAAAGGTTATAGTATGACTTACTTGAACGGGAATTTAGTTACATCGGTTGGTGAGTTGAAATCTGGAGATGAAATTATAACAAGATTTTCAGACGGAGAAATTGTTTCAAATGTTAAATGATTTTTGTAAGATATGGAAGAGACTAATATGAATATTACATACGAAGAGGCTTTTGCTGAATTGAAAGATATAGTAAACAGTTTGGAGAGTAGCGAAACGAAGATTGACGAACTTGAAACCAAACTTCGTCGCGCTGAAACTTTGATTGAATTTTGTAAAATCAAGTTACAAGATGTGGAAGTAAACCTTGAAGATTTACTTAATAAACTTAGTGAAGAACAACAAGAGGAGTAGGAAAAAGTGTTATAAGGCTAAAAGTGCTTCGATAGCAAGTTTGTAACCATTCAAACCAAGTCCTATAATACTACCTTTACAATGTGGTGCAATGAGAGAGGTATGTCGAAACTCTTCTCTTGCAAATATATTGCTGATGTGAACTTCCACCACAGGAGTTTCAATAGCCCTTACAGCGTCTGCAATAGATACCGAAGTATGTGTGTATCCTGCTGCATTGAGAACAATTCCGTCTTTACCGTTTTCTTGTTGTAGATAATCAATAAGAGTACCCTCTACATTGGTTTGCAGATATTTTAGTTCCAAATCAGGATAAGACTTCTTCAATTCTTGGAAGAAATCCTCAAAACTTTCCTTTCCATACACAGAAACCTCTCTTTTTCCTAATAGATTGAGGTTAGGTCCGTTAATTATAGTTATTCTTTTCATTGTGTTCAAATTCTCTATCGATTACTTTCAAGTCTTTACCTATTAAAAATAAGGTTGGCACTGTCCAAATGTAGCTTTTGGTTATGGCTTCGCATTCTTTGCAATAGGCATTCACCCATTCAGTTGGTAGATTGCTGCAATTGGTTTCCCAATTCTCTTTATCGGTTTCAACAGCAATTGCAAGTACAGTCAGCTTTCCTTCGTTTTGGAGTTTTTTAATCTTTTTGCTCTTTGCCAATTTCTTTTTTGTCTTTGCACAAATCTCACATTCGGGCGAGTGAAACAAAACAAGTACATTGCTTTGTTTCAATTCAATAAGTTCATACAAAGTTTGACTCTCTTGGTTTGCAATATAAGAAAAGTCGATTGCAGTCTCACCGATTTGATTGTCTGATTCTTTGTTGTAAGTCTGCGATTCAGCTCGCTGAAAGCAAGAAAGAAAAATCAGAAACAAAGAAATTCTTATACCGAAACTTGATATTGATTTTTTCATATCTCCAATATTGCACCTTTTTCAGGGATATAGACATTTTCGTAGCCGTTTTCCTGCAATGTTTGTGCGAGATTGTTTTGTGTTTCTTCTTCTCCGTGAACCAATATAAGCTTTTTGATTTTTGTTTTGTCCTGACAAGAAAGGTAACGCAGCAATTCGTTTTTGTCAGCGTGTGCAGAATAAGCGTCAATCCTCCTTATCTCAGCATTAACCTTGTATCTGCTTCCAAAAATCGAAACATACTTGTCGCCTCTCAAAATTTTAGCACCCAAAGTTGTTGGAGAACAATAGCCAACGCTTAATATAGTTGTACGATTGTTCTCTATGTTGTTAGCGATATGGTGTTTGATTCTTCCAGCTTCCATCATGCCTGAAGCAGATATAATAATGCAAGGAATCTTTGTTGAGTTTAGTTGTTTAGATTCAGATGTTGATTGTATGTAATGAAGTTTCTCAAAACCAAATGGGTCAGGGTCTGTCTTCATAAAGGCTTTCATCTCATCGTTAAAGCATTCGTCGTGTAGCTTCATAATGTTTGTGGCGTTCAAACTCAAAGGACTATCCACGTAAACGTCAATCATAGGTAACAAACCTTGTTCCCATAGTTTGTTTAATGCGAAAATGATTTCTTGAGCTCTGCCTATAGCAAAAGAAGGTATTAGAAGCTTACCCTTTTTCTTGCAACAAGTGTCAATCACAGCTCGTAATAATTCTTGCTCACTTTGATCTATGTTGCTATGTTCTCTATCCCCGTAAGTGCTTTCCATTATTATATAATCAGCTTGTTCAAACACTTGAGGCTCTCGAAGAATGCGTTTTGTGTATCTTCCAACGTCGCCACTGAATGCTATTTTAACAATCTTGTCATCTTCTTTCTTTATGCTTAAAACAACAGTTGCACTTCCAAGTATATGACCGTTGTCGGTAAATCTTATAGTTGTTTCTTCATCAAGGTAAAACGATTTCCCATAAGGAAGAGAGACAAAGTACGACATAGCTTTTTGAGCATCTGAAACCGTATATATAGGTTCTACAGCTTCGAGTCCTTGTCTTGCTCTTTTCTTATTGAATGTCTTTGTATCGAGTTCTTGTATGTTTGCGGAGTCTTGCAACATTATAGCGCACAAATCGCGTGCAGCAGGGGTTGAAAAAATTATTCCATCAAAGCCTTGCTTTACTATATAGGGGATTAGTCCCGAGTGATCGATGTGAGGGTGTGTCAGAATAAGGTAATCAATTTCGCTTGGCTCAAATCCCAACTCTCTATTCAAACTATCAGTTTCCAAACCTTTACCTTGATACATTCCACAATCCAAAAGAATTTTCTTACCCTTAGGAGTGGTTATCAAATGTTTGCTTCCTGTTACCTCTTTGGCAGCTCCTAAAAATTGTATATTCATTTCAAAAGATATTTACTTGGTTTTAGTATGGCAAAGTTAAGATTTATTTTTATGAAACGAGCTTTTTTCAATGAAAAGATGTAACTTTGCCACTTGTTTTACACCTTATATATTATTAGACTATGAAAAGAACGAAATTTATACTAGGTTTATTTTCTTTGTTTCTTTGTTTCGCTATAATATCTTGCGACAAGAAACAAGCACCTTCAAAAAAGGATAATAGATTTTCAACAAAGAAAGTAGAATTAACAGATGATAAACCGCAGTATCTTCTTACCGATATGACCATAAGCGGTTTGCGAGTTAATGATACAGTGAATAATATCAAGGCAAGCATATTTTGCCCGGTTGTAAAGAGTAAACAAAGTGGAATATCCACCAAATTGATAAATGAAACAGCCAATTCTTATTTCAAAGACTTCGTTAAGCAAGCAAAAGAAAAAGGAAAGAGCGAAAATGAATTTCATTCCATAGTTATAAGAACAGTATTCGTTAATTCAAAAAACAATATTATCAGTTCATTGTTAGAATCCAAAAGTTGTTTAGTTGGAGAAGAGGAAACGAAATTTGTTTTTGCAGTAAACTTCAAAAAAGATAGTGATAAGGTCTTAAAGTTTAGTGAAGTATTTCCTATAGATGAAACAACATTTGCAGAAGTGAAAGAATCGTTTGGCAAAGATGCAGAGAATCTATCTTTGAAAGATTTTGATAATGCACAATTTGCTATCGATAGAGATTCGATTTTGGTTTTTGTAAGCAAAGAAAACAACATACAAACAAAGTTATCAGCTCCTATTTCGGTGATTGAAGCCTTTATGATCAATGCCAAGTAAAAGAAAACAAGCAAAAAAAAGACGTAGAATACTGATTTGGAGTATTGTCATTTCGTTCCTACTTATTGGGGGCTACTTTGTGTATTCCTATGGCTTGGATTATTATCGTAAATATTACGCTTGTGCAGGTGTAAAGATAGATTACTATCGTTATCCCGTAACAGGCATCGATGTCTCTTCACATCAAGGCAATATAGATTGGAAAGAAGTCTATGATTCCAAGGTTTATTTTGCGTTTATCAAGGCAACCGAAGGTGAAAACTTTGTTGATAAACGCTTTGAGAAGAATTGGAAAGAGGCAAAGAAGAATAACATTATCGTAGGAGCGTATCATTTTTTCAGATTCAACAAAGAAGGCAAAGAACAAGCCTATAATTTCATCAATAATGTGAAATTGACTTCTGAAGACTTGCCACCTGTGCTTGATATTGAACTTTACGGAGGCAATAAGTACAGTTTAGAAACAAAAAACAAGGTTTTAAGTGAAATATTTAACTGCCTTAGAACCTTAGAACGCTATTACGAAAGACGCCCTATTATTTACACAAACGTAGAAACTTATCAGAATTTCATAAAAGGAAACTTTGACGATTACGACCTTTGGTTGTGTAAACTATGTACTGAACCGACTACGGTAAAGTGGCAGTTCTGGCAATACAATCACAAAGGCGATGTTCCAGGAATAAGATCTGAGGTGGACTTAAACATATTCAACGGCAACTATTCAGATTTCATCAACTACTTATATGAAGATAAAAATGGGGAAGAGGATATTGATTCTTGATAAAGCCAATCCAATTTTGTGTGATAGGCTTTTGGAGGCTGGTTTTCAAATAGAATTGCATACAGACTACGATAGAGAAGATGTCTTGCAAAATATAAACAACTACGATGGTGTTGTAGTTCGCAGTAAGTTGGTTTTAGATAAAGAAATATTAGACAGAGCAGAACGCTTACGATTTATTGCAAGATTAGGTGCAGGAATGGACGCAATCGATGTTGATTATGCAGAAAGTAAAGGCATAGTTTGTCTGAATTCTCCCGAAGGAAATAGAACCGCAGTTGGAGAACACGCCTTGGGGTTGTTGCTTTGTTTGTTCAATAAGATGATTGTAGCAGATAAACAAGTAAGACAAGGACTTTGGTTGAGAGAAGAGAATAGGGGACTTGAAGTAGAAGGAAAGACAATCGGGATTATCGGTTATGGAAATATGGGAAAGAGCTTTGCAAAACGCCTTTCGGGTTTTGACTGCAAGGTATTAGCCTACGATAAATACAAAAAAGATTATTCCGATTCCTATGCAAAAGAAGCCTCATTGGAAGAAATATTTGCTCAATCCGATGTATTATCTTTGCATGTTCCGCTTACAGGAGAAACAAAGTTTATGGCAAATGCCTCATTCTTTGAAAAATTCTCAAAGCCTTTTTATTTGATAAATACCTCTCGTGGAAAGGTTGTAAAGACTAAAGATTTGCTCGAAGCAATTAAAAAAGGCAAGATAAGAGGAGCAGGATTGGACGTCTTGGAATTTGAAGCCTTTTCAAACGAATTTGATTCTACCACACTGCCTGAGGAATTGAAAGAATTATTCCTTATGGACAATGTAGTGTTTTCCCCACATGTTGCAGGTTGGACGGTGGAATCATACTACAAATTACCATACTATTTAGCCGAAAAGATAATCGACTTATTCAAGTAAAAGATTTGGAAAAATAAAACGAGGTTTCAGTGTGGCTGAAACCTCGTTTCGTTTTATCTAATTTGGATAGGTGTGATTTCTTTTCTTGAAATATACCTTCCTTTTTCTTAGTTCAATGGGTGGTCTTCGTGGAACTTCTTAACTCTTTCAGCAAATACTGGAATCATTTCGTGTGGTACCAAAGACACACAAGCTCTTACACCTTCCAATCTTTCGCTTCGGCATATTCCTAACGAAATTGCACTAACTCCATAGTAAGCAAGCTCGCTCAACAACTCTTCTCCGCTGTATCCAGGGTAAGAGAAAGTGAAGTAGAATCCGTCTGCAACATCAACATCTAAGTCTTTGTCGTAAACAATCTTGAATCCGTTATCAACCAAAGCCTTTTTCATCAATTCTGCTTTCTTACCATAATCTTTCAAAGGCTCAGTGAAGTCGTATGTTCCTTCGTTGCAAGCTTTGAATATTGCAGTTAAGGCATATTGTGGAGAGAATGCAGTTCCTGAAGTTAAAGCATAAAGAGAACCAAATATCACAGCACGACCGAAACAATCTTGTGTGAAGTATTTCTTCATGTATTCTGTCTTATGATTGAAAAGATCTGGGCTGATAATCATTACAGCTATTCTTTGGCCTGCATAAGAGAATGCCTTACTTCCTGAAATCATCAAAATGTATTTCTTAGCCCATTTTGCAACAGTTGGTTGGAAAGGTGCAACTCCTGGTTTTGAATAATCTTTACGAAAATCCATTCCAAAGTAAGCCAAGTCTTCCATTACTATAACTTCGTGCTTGTTTGCTACCTCTGCGATTATTTGCAACTCTTGTTCGTTAAATGTGAACCAAGCTGGGTTGTTAGGAGATGAATATATGATTGCGATAACTTCTCCTGTTGAAAGGTATTCTTCCAATTTTGCAGCCAATTTTTCACCTCTGTAGTTGTAAACGTCAAAGTGAAGTGTTTCTATTCCTAAAATAGTACATTGTTGCTTTTGAACAGGGAAACCTGGGTCTATGAACAAGATTTTGTTTTTCTTTTCATCTAAACGAGCCGCTGTCATAAAGGCTGCGAAACTTGCTTGCATACTTCCAACTGTTGGAACGCAAGAATCTTCTGGTACTTCAACGTCAAGGAAATTCTTAACGAACTTTGCAGTCTCTTGTTTCAATTCTTTAGTACCGTAGATGTCGGGATAAATAGCAGCACATCCGTTTTTAAGAGCTTCAATCTCAGCTTCAACTCCTATTTGTACGGCAGGAAGTCCGGGAATTCCCATTTCCATTCTTACAAACTTTTCTCCGGTTGCACCCTCTACATCATCTATGATTTTCTTTACCTCTCTGATAGATGCAGAACCAACACTCTTGATTTTGTTTTTGGCAACGATTCCGTCAACCAATGCTTTGTCAAATGGTATATTTTGCATAAAAATTACTATTTTGTTAAAGAATGAATATTAAATTAAACTCTGATTTATCAAAACTCCCTATTGCTCTACTCTGATTTCCTTCTGCATATTTCCCTTTGCGGCAGTGGAGTTTCTTATATTCTGCAAAGATACAACATTTTCGTAAAATAAACCAAATAAAGCACCACTTGATTTTCTTTATTTCACAAATGGCTTTACTCTTTTTGGTAAAGCGTTTACTCTTTCTTGAATAGGCTTTAGCGAAACTTGGTTTTAATTTTTTCTTTCTTCGTTTTAGAAAACTGAATCTTCGTTTTAATTTCTTGAAACTTCGTTTTATTTTTTCAACTCATAAATATAGGTGCTAAAAAGCAGAAAAGCGAATGTTCTTTTGTGTTTGGAATGAAATTATATCTATATTTGCAGTCTAAAAAACAAGGAATAAAAAGCAATGAAAGTAATATCATATAATGTAAACGGAATAAGGGCAGCGGTAAAGAAAGGTTTTATCGAATGGCTTACTGAAACCAATGCCGATGTTGTTTGTATTCAAGAAACCAAAGCACAAACTGACCAAATTCCAATCTTGGAATTGAAATCCGTAGGCTATGATTATTATGGATTTTCTGCACAAAAGAAAGGTTATAGTGGTGTTGCGATATTGACAAAAATTAAACCCGATAATGTGGTTTATGGAATGGGGATAGAGAAATATGATAATGAGGGTAGATTCATAAGAGCTGATTTTGGGGATTTAAGTGTTGTCAGTGTATATCACCCATCTGGTACAAGCGGAGAAGAAAGGCAGGCGTTCAAAATGCAATGGCTTGAAGACTTTCAAGCTTATGTTGCAGCGCTACAAAAAGAGCGTCCGGTGTTACTTCTTTGTGGAGATTACAATATTTGTCATAGAGCTATAGATATTCATGATCCAGTGCGAAATGCAAATTCCTCTGGATTCTTACCTGAGGAGAGAGAATGGATTGATGGTTTTATAAAGAGTGGTTTCACAGATAGTTTCCGCTATATCAATGGTGATAAACCTGATTCTTATTCTTGGTGGAGTTATCGTGCGAATGCAAGAGCTAACAATAAGGGTTGGAGAATTGATTATTGCATGGTGAGTGATATTGCAAAGCATCGTATTGTCAATGCAGGAATTATTCCTACTGCAATGCACTCTGACCATTGCCCAATTAGTGTTGAAATATCTTAATATTTGAAATAAAAAAATCGAGTTTTAATATGAAAAGAGTTATTTATTTGTCTTTGTGTGTTGGACTTTTGTCTGCAAGTTGTGTTAGTTCGAAAAAATATAAAGAATTGGAACAAAGCAACAACAGATGTGCAAAACAATTGTCTCAAGCCAAAATCAATTTGAAGGAAGCGGAAAGTAGCAATGAGCAACTTGGAAAACAGTTGGAGCAAAAGATGAGTGAGTTGCAGAATATGCAGAGTGAAAACGATAAAGCTAACAAAGAGATTGGTCGATTGAAAGAAAGCAATCAAGAATTGAACGATAGGATAAACACTCTTAACGAACACTTGCAACAAACCTTGAAAACAAAGAGTAGCAATATTCAATCGCTTAATGAGGAATTGCTAAAGACTAAAAACGAACTTGTGAATAGTCGTGAGCAATTGGCAAATAAAGATAGTGAGTTGCAAAGTTTGAGAGCTGAGTTTGCGAAAAATGAACAGACTTTGGGTGAATTGCAAACCAAACTCAAAGAGAAACAAGATGAAATGCAACGTTTGCACGACAAAATAAGTGAAGCATTGTTGGGATTCTCTGATAAGGGATTGAATGTTGAGACAAAAGATGGTAAAGTCTATGTTTCAATGGAGGAAAAGCTCTTGTTCGCCTCAGGAAGTTGGACTGTAAGCAGCGAAGGTGAGAAAGCACTTGCTGAAATTGCTGCTGTTTTAGCGGTGAATCCTGATATAAATATAATGGTTGAAGGACATACTGATAATGTTCCAATGAAAGGGAAGAATCAAGTGAAGGATAATTGGGATTTAAGTGTGATGAGAGCAAGCTCAATCACTAAGATACTTTTGAATAACAAAGAAATAGCTCCGGAACGTGTGATTCCATCTGGACGAGGTGAATATTGTCCGTTGTTGAAAGACGATAGTGCTGAGTCAAGGGCAAAGAATAGAAGAAGCGAAATAATACTTACTCCGAGAACAGACGAATTGCTCAAAATGTTAGAACAATAAAGCAATGTATATTTCAAACCTTGGTAATCCATTTTGCCAAGGTTTTTTTGTGTTATTTGCATAGGGAAACGCAATTTTTTGTAATTTCGCACCTTAATTTATGGCAGCAACATTTGAAAGTGTAAAAAAAGATATTGTTTCCAAAAGTCTAAAACCCATTTATTTGTTAAAGGGTGAGGAATCTTATTATTTGGAAGTTCTATCCAAAGAGTTTGAAGATAGAGTCTTAGAAGAATTTGAAAAAGACTTTAATATGAGCGTTTTTTATGGTAAAGATGCTTCGATAGACTCTATAATATCTTCTGCAAAACAATATCCAATGATGGCATCTCATCGTTTGGTTATGTTGAAAGAGAGTCAGACTATGGATAAACGAGAACTTGCAAAATTGGAAAGATATTTGCTTGCTCCAAC
>RHMF01001313.1_pt1 | contig 11297 bp, 6 predicted proteins | sample 5365151 | NCBI WGS metagenome assembly RHMF01 (sample SAMN10266501, study PRJNA497801) | feces metagenome | isolation source: feces | host: Bos taurus | place: China: Prairie of Fairy Mountain | collected 2017-08-14 | reverse complement strand
CCTTCTCAATGATAAGGAGAAACATTAGTAGATGTAATTATTAAATGCACAACTTTATTTTCATTACTTCCAAGAATCTCAACAACTGTATCAGCAATAGACATTCCGGTAGGAAGTCCAGAACAATAAAGTGCACCTAAATAAGACATTCCAACAATTGCATCTGGATCATACATTACGTTTTGACAAAAAGCATCTAAGGTAGTAGTTGTTGGTCAATTAGATTTAAAAGGCTTAAACGAAGTCTCTGAAGGTTTATTTGTTAAATCATCATATGACCCGGAAAATAAAGCTTTTCCTTCTTCCTTATCGACCTTTTTATCAAGTAATGAACTAATTTCATTTAAACTCAATGAATTAGAATTTAGATCAGACCTTTTAATAGGAGTTCATTTATTAGAATTATACTTAAAATATCCTGCCAATTCTCCAGACTCATTTAATCTAGCTCAAATTAAACTAGTATTTTCAGGTTCTACAAAATCTCTTCAAATTTCCATTTTTATTTTTCTTTCTTTCCAAAAGCAGATTTAAGCGCTTGCTTAAATCACTTCTTTCCATATTCTGGATAAAGTTTTCTTCTAGCATCACTTAACATTGTTACTGGAACGTATGCAACAACACATACAACAATTCCTACTGCAGCAGCCATTACCACCCACTTAGCGATTTCTTCAAATAACGTTGCTTCTACAACCTTACCAAAGATAAGACCTAATACACCAATGAAAGCAACTACTGCACCTCAAATAGCAAAGAAAACTTTTCTAGTCCATTTCTTATTTTCTTTAATCATTTCAAGTTCTTGTTCTTCTGTCATAATCATTAAAATTTAATTTAGTTGGTTAAAAGTTGGTGTTATATAATCAGAACTAACATCTTCTTCATTAATTATAGATCTAGGAGAATCAATTTCTTCAAAATCATCCACTACATCGAGATGTGGAGTATCTAGTTTTATACCATTAATGTAATAAGAATAACCTAATACAATTTCTTCGCCAAACGTATCGTTTGTATCTTTTCTGCGAAATATTTTACCATCTTCCGCAGTAATTTTATTTCCATCAATTTTCATAATTTAATCTGGTATTGTTCCATCATCATTAAGTTCGTATATAATATCCTCTCAATCTATTCAGTTTGTCGCAGCTTTATAAGAATTAAGTACAGAATGATCGGATGAATAAGGAACATAAATCTTTTCTGGTTTTATATAAAATTTAGTAAATGTTGGAGGCGTTGTTGCACGACAAACAAATGTTTGTATAGTTACGCTTGTTCCAAAAAGCAATGTTCCAATGGAGGTGATATTCGGCCCAATATCAAGTAACATAACCGTTGCGGCAGTATTAATAATATACGCAGAATCTGCAATGGTTTGTAATCCTTGAAGTGATATTTCTTCAATCACGGGTATATTTCCAAAAATATTAGATGAATTATAGGGAATTGTAACAAGATTTGGAAATTCAAATTTGATCAGATTTATACACATATTAAACGCTCCTATGCCAATTGATGTAATAGATGGAGCACTTATCGATTTAAGTGTATTATTATTTGCAAAAGCATATGCATTAATCGTGCTAATATTATTAGGAATTACCAAATTTTCAACAAGTTCTCCATTAAGATAAAGACCTCTCGTTAATGCAGTAGAATCGTAAAACGGACTAGCCAAAGCATTTGTAAATGTAATTCCAAGATATGCTGAAAGATCTGAAATATTTACCTTTGTTAATCCACTACAACCTAAAAAAGCACTATTCACACAACTTGTTACAGAAGAAGGAATTGTTATTTCTTCAAGTGTTGTGCAATTACGAAAACAATAAGCCGTTATCTTATCAGTAAGACCTAAATTAGATACTTTTTTTATTTTTACTTCTGTAAATTGATACGCTTCACTATTAAATCCATTAGCTGGAAATGATGGAAGGTTTAAATCATCAATCACAAGATTTGTACTACCAGAAAACGCACTACCACCAATATATGTTACGTTTGACATTCAATCTGTTCCTATATCTGTTAATGCTGTACAACCAGCAAAAGATAGTGCACCCACAGAAGTTATTGAAGACGGTAAATTTATAGTCGTTAAATCAACACAGTTTTGAAAAGCACTTCTACCTAAGTCAGTTAAATTTGAAGAAGGTGATATATTTACGGTTTTGAGGCTAGAGCTTCAAAAAGCGTATGAATTAACAATAGTCACCGAGCTTGGAATCGTGAGAGAGTTTATAGTATTGTTCTTATAAAACACATAACCATTAATGACGGAGGTTCCGTATGGAATATCTACATCGGTAACAAGTTTATTATTAATATAAAGGCCTCTAGTTATTGCAGTTGAATAGTAAAACGGTGTACTAGTATCACTGCGATAGTTAATATTTAGATACTTCGATAAACTTGATGCATGTATTTCTGAAACATTTGTACAATTCTGGAACATATAGTGTGTCACAGTATCGAAGTCTTCCCAGCCAGATATTCTCACAAGAGCTGAATTGTTCTGGAATACAGATACTTGTGGTAAACTTTTAATAGATTTAGGTAGCGTTATACTGGTCAACGATGAACATCCAGTAATTTGACCATTTCCTAACGAAGTCACCCCAGTAAAGTACTTAAACTCGTCAAAAGATACTATGGTGGAATCATCTTTAAATACAGTTCCAATAGTATTTACAGCTAATGCTTCACTCAGCGACAATTTATTATCTCCGTTTACATCTCAATTAGTAAGACAAATCGACTCAACATTAGGATCTTCAAATACTATTCCGACATTTTCTCCACTTAATCTAACTTTGAAATCATCATCAGATAAAGTTGACTGAACATCGATTGTAGATGTTCCAACAACAGATACATCTACTCCAATACTCTCTAATTGAGTCGTTGTAACAGTGTCTGTCAAACTAAGAGTGCCATTAAGTGCAGGTTTTCCATTAACCGTACTTAATCCAGTATCTTCATTATATGATAGATTTCCGGATAAATCCGCTAATTTAGATAACGGCTCAATGTAACTAGTGTTGATATCTTTAACATCATTTCAAGATAAAGATGCGTATTCAAGTTGATTGTTATTATCGCTAACAATTGTTTTAAGTAAATCAATTGGATTCAACTGATCACAATTCTTAATATAAAGGTTTCTTACATTAGAAAGTGTAGGAAGCGTTAGATTACCAGATTGTAAATACGGTAGAGAATGTAAGAACAGGGTTCTACTAGCAGCAGGGAAAGAAACTTGTGATACCTTTGAACCCACAGGTAATGTTAAACCAGTAGCACCACTACCCTCAAACAAAACCGTTGTTAATCTAGGACAATCGGACAAATCAACCTCATTAGTAACTGTAGTTGTGTTACGGGCATCAATAGTTGTTATTGACGGAGAAGTGACATTTAAGGAAGTGGCGTTAAAGTCAACATTGTTTGGATCAGCGTCTCCAACTTTTAACTCTTGTATTCTATCTGTAGTAACAGAGAACGCCACATCTTCACCAGTACCTCTGGAAGTAAGCTTCATTCCACTCAAATCACCAAGAGATGCTAATCAGTCACCACCTTTAATATAGTTGGTTGTTTGACCATCCGCAACCATTGTAATTGCTGTAGTATTACCAGCAGTTGTTCTACTGCCTTGAACATCTTGAGAATTGGCCAAAGTTACAACAGGATACAGATCAATTGCTGGCTTGATATTAAATGTAAATGGCTCGGCTAAAGTAAACGCAATCGTATTATATCCAGTAGTATCTCCTGTGAACGCTCCGATTCTATACTTAGAGAACACATATGCTATACGACGTTGCATCCAAAGTTTTTCAGCAAGGTACTGATCACCTAATGCCTGGGTTAACGGTAAAACACCATTATAAGATTGAGAAGCATTCTTTAATCAAGGCTCTATGTAAGACCATTTTCTATCGTCTTCGTACATTGTTGCCGCAAAGTATTTAGCAGAATGATCTCAACAATAGTAAGATATTAGATTAAATAAAGAATTATGTAAACCATCACCTTGAACTCTATAACTAACTGCTAAATCACTTGCCGCATTAGCAATAGAACCAAACATTGTACGAATTTCAGTTGCATAATTATCTCTAATCAATACCCATAATGCAGAGTCGCCACCTTGGAAAATTTCAACACCAGAAGCAGTATCGCCATGTTCTACAGAGTAAGATTTAGTATTCTGACCATTATTATCAGTCATTAAAGCTGTATCCAAGTCATCCTGTCTTCATCCTCATCTTGCATTATATTCATTGTTTGTTGTACCAGATAAAGCGTTGAATTTGAACGGATACGAGTTCTTAGCAAAGTTATCAGTGATACCCAATAATACACAAAAATCATAATGGAAGAGCGTTTGATCAATGTCCCAATAATTAGGAGCTTCAGCTTTGAATCTAGCACCTCTTGCGGCAATTATTTGTGTAGTTGTAGGAGTACTAGTAGATAAGTAATTGTTCGCTAACAAATATGTCACAACGTTATGCTCTCTTGTAGAATCCACGTCAGATAACTTCTCAAATTTCTCAGTAGAGGTTCTATAGAAATAGAGTTCATAAGAAGTATCATAGAAACTAATCAACTGATTTGAAATTCCATTTGTAGATCCCTCTAAGATTGTTTTTGCATTACTTGCGTTAGTTAAATCAGATATTGATGTAATAGCATTGTTATTTAACCCAGATATAACTTCTGCCGCGGATGCAATATAAGGAGAACAGTTATAAACTAATTCGTACGCAGGTCTTCATTCAGAATTGTATAAAGCTAATACAGAAGCAGCACTTGCAGCAGCATCTGTTTTTAAACCTCCACCGACAAAATCACAGTCTCATCCTTCCTGACCACCAAAAGTCAATGTTTCATTCTGATAATCATAATCAACATCTACTCAAGGATGTAAGAAACGAGTTCCTCTCGGTGCATGGTTAGGACCTTCCAATGAAAGTAAAGAGCTATAAGATTTTAAATATCCAAAAGTACATTTAGAACCTTTGTCTGGACCGGCTGTGTAAATTCCAATAAATTCATACGTATCATTAGTAGAATTATATTTGAAACCAACAAATGGGAATTGATAAACCGCAACTCTATAATCTTCGTTTGGCAAGTGTTCGGCTAATCCACATTCTACGAATAAATCGTTATAAAGTCCCGTTAAACCCATTTTGTGACCTTGCATAGAAGAAGCGTAGTTCTTTTTAGCAGTAATTCTGTCTACTCTTGCGTAATCAGTTCCAGCAAAATAACCCTCTTTACCGGTTTCAGAAGTTCCGTCACCATATTCTCACGTGGTTTCATCATTTGTCTTTGCACGAAGATTCCAACGGAAGTATTTCTTAGATGTTGTACCCTGACCATCTAAAGAGATGTTTCCAACAGTAACATTCTTATTAGAATCATCAGCATATTCAAATTTTAGAGTACATCCATCATAAGACGCTTGATTTTCGAAAGATGGGATTGGATGAGAGTTTTCATCCATTATTACAACCATTGTATTATATCCCGCAGCTTTTACTGCTTCATAGCCAATCGCTCCGCCATCTAATATATCGTTTTTAGCATCAAGCACTCTACGATTTATACCCATGCTAGTCTCTAAGACGCAGTTTAAGAAGTTACTAAACACTGCTTGTGGTTCCAATGCAGATCCATAAACACGCATCTTGTATAAATACACATCTGCATTTTGATTACCAATAACCAGGTTTCCAAAACCGAAGTTAGAACTACCACCAAAAGCAAAGTTTACATTACTAATACCGTTAACGTAAACAGATACTAGATTACGAGAGTTAACTCCACCATAATTCTTAGTAAACGTTACAGTAAGATGAATTATTTCATTTTCATCAATATTAACTGTTTGTAAAGTAGTACTTCTTTCAGTAGAACCGTAAACTGTGACTTTTGTAGGATATATCAATAAACCATTAACAGGATCATCACTGGTCATTGTTAAAATTGGCTGTGAATAATCTGATGGATAGCTACATTTAAGTAGCATTTCTACAGTTAAACCGTTTGGATAAGATGCTAATTTACCAAGTGGTGCAAAATCAGTGACAGAAACACTTGCACCAGCAGGAATGTGTAACGCCTTATTCTTTTCAGGAGTATCGTCTGTACCCCAACCGTCTGTATACCACGTCATTCCAGATCATGTGGCCTCATAAGACGCATCAAAGTTATTATCAGAAGATGCTCCCATTTCGTTGATAATTTCTTCATAATCTTCTGTACTATTACTTCTAGTAGCAGCATTCATATAGAATAATGCACCAGGTGTAGCAATGTAAGAGTATGTATTATCAAACGGCATGGATACCTCTAACGTGGTTCCTTCTGTAGACCCATTGAATGCGGTTCCAGACACATAAAATGTTCCACTAGTTAATTCGTTTATTCCGGTATCAACTTCTAAGGAATATGAGAAATCATATTTGGTTCCCGCCACCAAATTACTTAATGTGATAGATTCACCATTAATGCTGTAAGTAGATCCTCCTAAGACGGCAGATAAATCAAATTCTGCAGAATCTGCATTATACACAGCGTATGAGAACAATCTATCAGACGTGTAATTTACGGCAGCACTTGCAAGATTATTGATAGCAATAACAGGGGTTGCATCATCTTCCGCAATACACATGATATTATAGGTAATGACTCTAGTTGATACTCCAGAACCAGTCATTCACAGTTTTACTTCACAAGTGTCACTATTTGCTAATGTAGGGAATGCTGATACTGGAATAGTATATGTAGTAGAAGTTGTAGTAAAACTTTGGTTTGCGGTATATTCTACCGTTGGCAATTCCACATCATTTACAGATACGTGAAGTGTTTTCTGTAAAGAACCAGCAAAGCGAATGCCGTTAATAGTATAAGACTCGCCACATAATCAAGCGTTTTGTCAAGTGTGACTGCAAGACATTGTAAGCGTTGTTAATGTACCTGTAAACACAGTAGTTTTAGCTTGTCCAGAAGATTGTCCAACTACAGAAACTCTTATATAATTATCTCCAGTAGCTAAATAAGGTCTAATATCAAACGTTGCGGTATCTCCAGAAGAAATGTCTCCAGATATACGTGGAACATATCCATTACCGTTGTTTATAGCAACTGTATAAGTATATGCTTCTGGATATGGATCAGATGAATCAGATCCAAATGCAGCAACAGTTGTACTTGGGGTTATAGATAACATCTTCGTCGTTTCATCAGCAAGAATATAAAACGCCTGATTTAAATTCGCATTAATTGTAATTGTATAAACATCTCCTGCGAGAGAGATTGTTTTTAATAAGGTTCCGCCATCTTCATCATAGAATTTTAGGTCTGAACCGTCTCTTTCTACATGTCCATATTTATCAGAAAACAATGTAGATAATTGAGATTTTATAAAAGCCTCTACTGCATCTCCACTAAAAGGTAATCTTGATGCATCATCATATTTTCATGATTGAGACAGTGATCGTATATTATTTGGACTTGTTTTTGATGCCATAATTTTCTATTTTAATTATTACCTTTTCAAGGATCGTCTCCTAATCAAGGACGTTCACCTAACCAAGCACCAGAACCATAGCAAGATCTGACGGCTTGCCAAACTAATCTATCTCCTTTGTATACTGCTGTAATTGGTGTACTTCCTTTAAATACACCGATGATTTCTTTACTTTGTTTATATATCATCTTATATTACTTATGATACGGTTTCTTCCTCTTCGTCCTCATATGTGTAGTAATACACATCGTCATCTTTTACTCGTAATGCTTCATAGTCAGATTCTGATAAAGCGGTGTGTAAATTCCTAAGTGATTGAACTTCTGTTTCGTAATCCTCTAGAACCGATTGAAGAATTTCATTTAAATCGATACTAACCGATGTTCCATCAGTAAAAGTTAATGATAACAATCCGGTTTGCGAATTATATCCAGAAGAACTTAAAACACCACTTATCGCAAAATTATCAGTGCTGATTGTAGAAAGTGTTACGTTTCCAAGCTTTAGTATAATCTGCTTGTTTGAAACAGAGTACTCGATGTCTAAATTATCAACTAAATCAGAATAAGTTTCATAATTTTGAATAATGTAACTTAATTTATCGTTTGCGCTAGTTCCATCTGAGAAAATAAGTGCATCTGATATAGTTAAAGGATATATCTTAACACCACGTTCTTTTAATTGTTTAATTTCTGCCATATTCTACACTTTAATATATATATTACTTGAATCAAATATATTAGAAAAATCTGTTTGTTCAACTCAAGCTCCATTTACTTTTTTATAAATTTTAGAAAATGCAACTCAACTTCCATTAACTTTTAAATAAACCGTTCCAGTTGAGCCGCTACTTCCAATGGTAACAACAATTGTTGCGTCTCCATCTACTGTATAAGTGTATGTGTATGATGAAGGGTTGTTCCCTGGAACGCTATATGTAACGTAACAAGTTGCTCCATTAATTGCTCCACCATAATAACCTAATCTACACTGAAGTTTCATTTCTGCTAATTGTGCAACAGTTGGAAGTGTTGTAGCTTCTAAAGTTTGAGTACTATTACTTGTACCAACATCTTTAAAGTTTAATTCTTCTGATAACTCTGTACTTCCACTAATTAACTGCGCACACATATACTCATTACTATTAGATGTTGATTCTGCGTGTCCATTTACTTCACAATAAACTCTACTTATGACTGCGTTACTTGGAATAGTAAAACTCATGTCATATGTAAATACAGCAATTGTTCCAGAACCACCTGAATAATAGTTGCTAGTCGTTTGAGACGCATCCACTCCATTTCCAACTATCTCACTAAAATAAGTTTCACCAGAACTATTAAACGAACCACTAACTAATGTATATGTCCCTAAATCAGTGCTTGATGTTCCACCAGGATAAAGTGCAAGTAGATACGATGTTACATCTACTCCATTTTTTGTAATTGTTACTGTATCGCTTGTATTTGTGGGGGTGATTGTGATAGTATACTCACTTCCTTCATAAGTAGAATAGGCACCACTAGGATTAATTGTTCCATCTCCATTTAAAGAAGATGTTACAGTAGCAGGTGTTCCAACTTCATAATCAACAATTAATTCCGCACCATAAAAATAAACGTAACGAGAACCACCACCAGAAGAACGAGTAAACGTTACATAAATTCTAGCATCGTCTAATTCATCACGAGTTCAAGTTCCAGCAGATAAAGTGTACACAGTTGCCGTTGTAGTTCTACTAGTATTCGCACTACCTTTAAGAGTGGTTCCACTTGATGCTTGTACAGACATTGCAGTAATATTAGAGGTTGATGATACGGATCATTTACCTTTCATGGTTACTGAATTTATTGTTGCTCCTGAAGGAATTTCTGATGTATCAAAACAATAATAAATAGAACCTGTGTATTGTCCAGAAGTAGATGTTTGGAATCTAGCGTATGTTGTACTAGAAGTATTTGTGTAAGCGTTTGTTAACGGATATGATGTGTTGTTAGATATATTACTCAATCCAGTATAACTAGACGGAACTATTGTTATTGTTGCCATATTCTATTATGATTGTAAATAAACATCTCCATCATTTCCAGTACTATTACTTGGAGTTCCACTACCACTATATATTGCAGAAGGTGTAACATATTCTCAAGTACCACTAGAAGTAATTCTTGGAATCTTTCCTGAATTCGCTGAAGTTGCAACTGGCACAACTGATCCTTTTGTTAATGTTATCGTATGTCCAGATACACTCAAATCAGTCACAACGTTTCCAGAGCCACTTGTAGTCCCTTTGCTTAAAGAACTTTCAGAAGTTAAAAATCCTGAATCATTTGTTAGATCACTAGTTTTACTTGGAACTGTAATTGTGACAGCGCCAGTACTTCCATTTACACTTGTGACAGGAGCAGTATAAGTAACTGCACCAGTAGAACCGTTAAATGATGTTACACCAGCATTTGTGATGAATCCGCTATCATTAGTTAAATCAGAAACTTTGGTAGGAATGGTTGGGGTTCCTATTAAATCACTATACGTTCCTGTTTTTGCTATTTTATGTAATGTAATATTTCCAGATAACGCTTCTGAAGAACTAGTGGATTGTGCAGTAGTTGCTGTAGTATTAAGTGTACCAGGTGCCGCATTTTTGGTAAATCCTCAACCAGACACAGTGCTCTCAGTAACTTCTGACGGATATGCCGGTAACGAAACAACTCCACTTGAAGGACTATAAGAACTAGTTCCAACCTTAACTGACGTGACTGTTCCGGTGTTCTTTGTAAAACCCCATCCACTCACAGTAGATTCAGTAACCGCACTTGGAATTGTAGCAGTAATTGCTGCAGTTTTCGTCGAACTGTCAATTGTCGCAGCAGTGCCATTAAACGTAATGTTTTCAATTACGTTTGCTTCTCCACCACTGTCTCCAGAAATTGTAATATTACCAGAGCCAAGAATAGATTGATTGTTTATAGTTTTTATATTAGTACCACTAACTAAAGTGTCTTGTTTACTAGAACTAATTGCCACTTCTACCGGAATTAAATCCGTACCATTAAAATAGTAAACCGGATTTTTCTCTTTTAATTGCAAGTAATTAGCGGTAGAATAAGATGGACCTACAAACATATAGTAACTTCCAGATGTAAATACTGCAGCATAAGCAGCTGCTGTACTATTACAAGGAGCATATACATATCAAGATGTATTAGAACTTGTGTCTAATGTAAATAGTCCATTTGAATAAGTACCTTTAAGATAAACATCTGTATATGTTGGAACATTTGTATTAAATGTATAAACACATGTCGTCATGTTTATTTCATGATAGAGAGTCTGTGCTCCAAGAACAGTGCTTGTACTAGTTACACTTGTGGTAGAATTATAATATATTAATCCTCTTGCTGCATCTATTCCAATATTTGTTGGAGTTTTACTTACAATAGTTCCATCGGTTTGATTTGTTATAACAAGTGGAACGATTCTTCCATCACGATATCCACATATCTTGTATCTGTATAGTGGTGCACTAGTAGAATAAAGATATTTTCTTTCATAATATGATTGTGTTTGATACGTATTAGTTGTATAATATCCAGGATCTACTCAAGCGCCAGTATAAGCTGTTCCAGATACACTTGCATTTTCTAAATATAAAAAATCAATTTTACTTCCGGCACTAATATGTGTTGTTAGGCGAGTGGTACCTTTATAATATAAGTTTATTGTTTTGGTAGTACTATCTTGA
>RHMF01004240.1_pt1 | contig 11312 bp, 5 predicted proteins | sample 5365151 | NCBI WGS metagenome assembly RHMF01 (sample SAMN10266501, study PRJNA497801) | feces metagenome | isolation source: feces | host: Bos taurus | place: China: Prairie of Fairy Mountain | collected 2017-08-14 | reverse complement strand
CTTGCGGTTGAACTGCATAAAGACGAGGTTCCAAATCTCGATAACCTGAGGGTGGCTCATATTTACCATCTCACGGCCAGGAATCTTTGCTACCTCCTCCTCGTCGCGCAAGTCGTAGTGAATCTCGCTACAAGGACCACAGGGACCTGTCTCGCCCATCTCCCAGAAGTTATCCTTCTTGTTACCACGAATGATATGGTCCTCGGGCAAGAACTGCTTCCAGTAGTCGAAAGCCTCCTGATCGAAGGCTACGCCATCCTCCTCGCTACCCTCAAATACGGTAGCATACATACGGCACTTGTCGAGCTTGTATACCTCGGTGAGCAACTCCCACGCCCACTCGATAGCCTCCTTCTTGAAGTAGTCGCCATACGACCAGTTGCCAAGCATCTCGAACATTGTGTGGTGGTAGGTATCGTGGCCTACCTCCTCCAAGTCGTTGTGCTTACCCGACACGCGCAGACACTTTTGGGTATCGGCTACGCGAGGCCACTTACGGGGAGCATTACCAAGGAAGATATCCTTGAACTGGTTCATACCAGCGTTGGTAAACATCAGCGTAGGGTCATTCTTCACGACCATCGGTGCCGAAGCCACAATCTCGTGCTGCTTCGTACGGAAAAAGTCTAAAAAGGCTTGTCTTGTTTCGTTTGAATTCATATCTATTTTTTATTTAATTATTACCTATATTTATTACGCGGTTGCAAAATTACACAATTTACTTTAATTTTGCATCGTTATACTGAAAATTTTAAGAATTTTTATTTATTCGATGCAGAGCCAAAGAGAACATACCACCTCCAACGAGGTACGAAAAGAGCGAAAGCACAGGTCGAAAGGGCATCGCATAGCCATTCAGATTGTTGCAACACTGCTCATTGCGCTGGCATGTAACTTTCTTATCTCGATGCTTCTTGATACTCCAAAGTCGGCATTTATCGTTCGTGATGGTCTACGCATCGACCGCCAATACGAAATTCTCCAAGAGAAGATTTCGATTGCCGAAAATCTCCTTGGCGAGATTCGCCACCGCGATCACTTTGTATATCGACCATTGCTTGGTGTTGACACCCTGAATATTCCACAGGTATATAGCGACTACCCCGACACCAAATATGCAGAACTTAACCAGAACATTATCAAGGAGACCTATCGTAAGATGGATCGCCTAATGCGAAATATCTATTATGCCTCGGTATCGCTCGACGATACGCAGGAGTTGGCCGAACACAAGGAGGAGTTCTCGACCGTTATTCCCGCTATCTGGCCTATCGACCGCACGAAGCTGAAGTATGTGAGCAGCCTCTACGGTATGCGTATGCATCCTCGCTATGGCACTTGGCGAATGCACGAAGGTGTCGACCTCTCGGCACCAAAAGGAACGCCAGTATATGCTACGGGTAATGGTGTAATCTCGGAGGCAAAGTGGCGACCTGGCTATGGTCAACTTATTGAGGTTAACCACGGCTTTGGCTACAAAACTCGATACGGTCACTTATCTAAGATGTTCGTTATTGAGGGTGACAGCGTAACCCGCGGTCAGGTGATTGGCGAGGTAGGAAATACTGGCGTATCATCGGGTGCACACCTCCACTATGAGGTACGCTACCGCAATAATACGGTTAATCCTATTCACTATTTCAACAAGGATATGACCCCTGAGGCATACATCGAACTTATGGAGCAACTTAGCGAAGACAAATAGTTGATACAATGAAAATTGATAAGAATATATCAACCAAAGAATCAAGCATCTGGAACCGAATAACTCCTGTTGCTATTCGTGTGCTCACATGGGTAGGAATGGTACTTATTTGGTCGGTAATCCTATCATTAGTTATAGATATGCCAAATGAGGCATCGTTGCGCAAAACTAATGACGAGAAGCGAGATGCTTACAACAATCTTGTTGAGCGCTATGACTCATTAGCGATGGTACTAGAAAATGTATCAGCTCGCGACGAGAATGTATTCCGCAAGTTGTTCGAGTCCAACCCCTACGACCTTAATACAGGTTACAGCAACGAGCGCCACGAACTCCACCGCGAACTTATCGATATGAGCGACGATGAGTTGCTCGATTTGTTGGATGGACATCTAGCCTCTGCCGACCGCAAAAGAGAGAAATTAATCACCTCATATGACGACTTGAGTTATGCTATCACAACAACCTATCTATCTGACGATTGCATACCCTCAATTCAACCTGTAAATAACAAGCAATTAACACTCCTTGCAGCTGGCAAAAAGCCCCTTATCAACCCCTTCCACCGCACTATGCGTGAGCACCACGGCGTAGACTATTTAGTCCCCGAGGGAACGGCAGTTTTTGCCACGGCAGACGGTGTTGTTAAGTCGCTCTCGGAGAAGAACTCCACCCACGGCAAGGCGATCACCATCGACCACGGCAACGGCTACGAAACATCATATAGCCACCTCTTGGATATCCGCGTAAAAAAGGGTGCGCAGGTTAAGCGTGGTGACATCATCGCTTCGTCGGGCAATTCGGGCCTCTCGTTTGTACCTCACTTACACTACGAAGTTATCTACCGAGACACCCGCGTAGACCCTGTTCACTACTTCTTTATGGAGCTTACGCCCGAGGAGTATCAGCGCATCATTCGCATTGCGCTATCGAGTATGCAATCATTTGATTAGTATGGCTCAACTAAAGTTAATTCTACTTGACTTTGATGGCACATTAGTCGACACCCGAGAGGCTAATGCGCTTGCCTATATTGCCACACTCGAGGAGGCTGGCATCAAGATAACCCAGGAGGAGTATCTCGCCCACTACTTTGGCGTTCGCTGTCCAGAGTTTATGCGTATGGTAGGCGTTACCGATCCTGAAAAGATAAAGGCTCTCCGCCAACGCAAAGTCGAACTCTACCCCAACTACTTCTCCACGGTCAAACTCAACGAACCTCTTTGGTCGTGGTGTCAGATGCTACGAACGACAGGAGTTAAAGTATGGATAGTATCTACTGGCCACCGAGATAATATCGCTAATGTAATGCAATTTCTACATCTCGAATATGGCATCGACGGCATTATCTCGGGCGATGATGTTGAGCGCCCTAAACCCTATCCCGACTGCTTCTTAAAGGCAATGGAGCTTGAGGGAGTATTGCCGTCCGAAACTATTATTTTTGAGGACTCTGCAGTAGGTATCGAGGCAGCTCGTCTGAGTGGCGCTGCCTACTCTATAATCTCGATGGAGTAACAACATTAGTAGTCCAAATTATAAATTCTATTTATAAAATTCATCGAAAGTTTGTTGATTCCATTTATTTTTCATAATTTAGTGCTTTGAAATGTTAATAGCAGAAATTATGAAAAAGTTTTTATTAACCATATCACTCCTCCTATCGGTTATTATCGTCTCTGCTCAGGAGGGAGCAACCACCACCATTACAACCCCTACAAGCAACCCTATCAAACAATGGACTGCTGGTTTTACAGTTATTGATGTAGACGCACCCATTAGACTTAAACTTATCAAAATAGAAGATGGCGCTGCATCATACATCGTCTACGACACCAAGGGATGTTACACCTCGAAATTCGAGGCAGAGGTTGAAAAAGGCGTACTAAAAGTTCGTGAGCGCACAGACCTTAAGCGTGAGAGCATTACAGAAGTGGAGGTATATTTCAACGCATTAAGCGAGATTATCATTTCCAAGGCTAGTGTCACCATAGAAGGCACCCTTACATCTCCTCTACTTGATATTACACTATCTAACGGCACAACATTCACCGCCGATATTGATGTTCTTGACCTTATGGTGTCTGTTACGGGTAAGAGTTTCGTAACCCTCTCGGGCAAGGCGCTCTATCAGAGTGCCGATATTTCGACAGCCGAGTACAACGCTTCGGCTCTCGAAACAATGTCCACAATGGTATCATCGTCGCACAACGCCACAACAAAGGTTGATGCGACACAGCGTCTACAAGCCAAGACCGCCACTGGCGGCAAGGTCTACTATAAGTCGCTACCCGAAATTCTTCGTCGTGAAATCCCCGTATTCGGAGGCGAAATATCTCTTATGCGATGACTAACAGTACATTCTTAAAGGAGTTAGCCCGAATACTCGTCGATAGATATTCGGGTGATTTGTCGTCGCTCGACATTATGTTTCCGTCGCTCAGAGCGCGCACATTCTTCGTAGATGCCATTGCCGAGACGACATCTAAGCCTGTGTGGCAACCCTCGTGGACCACGATAGACGAGATTATGGAGCAGGTGGCAGGCATATCGCGCGGTGAGCGTATACGACTAATTGCCGAGCTCTACCAAGTCTATGTCAAGCACCACCCTGGCGAGTCGTTCGACAAGTTCTATTTTTGGGGCGACATGCTTATCTCGGACTTCGACCTAATCGACAAATATATGGTCGATTCCTCTCAACTTCTTCGCAATATCAAGGAAATCAAGGAGTTGGAGGCAGATGTTTCGTACCTCACCCCCGAGCAGCTACGCATCATATCGTTTTGGAAGAGCATTGGCGACAACGACTCACTTACAGAGCAGAAGCAACGCTTCTTAAAGGTGTGGCGTAGTCTGCCAGCTATTTACAACGAATTCCGCACAGCACTCCTTAGCAAGGGCATTGGCTATACAGGCATGATTTATCGTTTGGCTGCCGAACGCTTAAAGAGTGGCGATGCGGAGCTAAAGGGCGACAGGCGATATATCATCGCTGGCTTTAATGCGCTATCCGATAGCGAGAAGATACTCTTTGACCACTTGCAGAGTAGCGCTAAGGGCGCTGAGTTCTATTGGGATTACGACTCCTACTATATTACGAACGATGACCACGAAGCAGGCATGTTTCTCCGCGAAAACATATCACGCTACCCCGCCACCGAGCCTATCAACCACGACAACCTCAGGTCAAGCAATAAAAAGTTTCGCTCTATCGCCTGTGTGTCGAATGTCGTGCAGTGCAAATATGTAGCAAAACTCCTTGAGGAGCTACCCAAGGAGGAGTTGGATAAACGCACTGCGATAGTCTTAACTGACGAGAATATGCTTATTCCGTTGTTACATTCGCTACCCGAGAGTGTGCCTACGGTAAATATCACCATGGGCTATCCACTCAAGAACACTCTGGTCTACACATTTATCGACCGACTTATCGAACTACAAGCCCACTCTCGTGAGCGTGATGGCGAAGCTATGTTTTACCACAACGATGTGAGTGGGCTACTTACCCACCCCTACATCACCGACTATTCAAAAAGCGAGGCAAAGAGTGCCCTCGACTACATTGTAGCAAACCACCTTATCTCGGTGGAGAGCGCTATATTGCAGGGCAACGAACTATTATCGGCAATCTTCCGACGCACAAATGATTGGGAGTCGTTAGCTACCTATATCGATAATATTTTAACACTTCTCACCCCCACAATCAGCTCTATTGATGAGCTACAGGGTGAGTACCTAACACTTACGGCCGACGAGCTTAAGAAGTGCAGACTTTCGATTACAAATTGTGGTATCGCACCCTCGGTTGATGTGTTTTGTTCGCTTCTGCGCCGTCATCTTCAGACAGTGTCGATACCCTACGAGGGCGAGCCCTTGGAGGGTGTACAGATTATGGGTATCCTCGAGACTCGAAACCTTGACTTTAAGAATGTCATTATCCTCTCAATGACCGACGACAACTTCCCTGGCGACAAGACTGGGCAGTCATCATTTATCCCCTATAACCTTCGTGCCGCCTACTCAATGCCTACGCCCGAGGAGCACGAGGCAATGTACGCCTACTACTTCTACCGCCTTATTCAGCGCGCCGAGAGCGTTACGATGCTCTACTGCTCGCGTGCAGACGAGCGCTCTACGGGCGAGCAGAGCCGCTACATCTATCAGCTTGAGTACGAATCACCCCATGAGGTTCGTAAGATGGCTATTGGAGTTGACCTATCTTTAGACGACAACCCACCTATCGAGGTAGTAAAGGGAGAGCGTGAGCAGGAGATATTAAACCGTTACCTCGATCAATCGGGAGAACATAGCCTATCCCCCACAGCACTATTCCGCTATGTGGAGTGTCCGCTAAAATTCTATTTAGCATCTATTGCCAAGCTCAGCACCAATGACGAGCTTAGCGATACGATTGATGCCCTCACCTTTGGAAATATTCTCCATGAATCAATGGAGGAGCTATATACGCCAATCTTGAAGGTTGCCAACCCCAACACCGAGATTAAGAAGTTAGCCAACCGCGACACTATTGCCAAGGCTGTCGATAACACTATGTGCCGACTGCTGATGAACTCGCGTAAGGTTAGTAGCGAGGAGTTTTCTGGCGATATGCTTCTTGTGAGGGATATCATCATTAAGTATATCCAACGAGGTATTATGCGCTACGATATTGCCAACAAGGGCTACACCATAGCGGGTTTGGAGAAGGATGTTGATTGGCAATGCCCCATTTCCGATGGCCGTAAGGTCAATCTCTCGGGGCGTGCTGATAGAATCGACCGCCGGGCAGATGGCTCACTACAAATCATTGACTACAAGAGTGGTAACACGCCACACCTCGAGTACAACGGAATGGAGGCACTCTTCCGTGGCGAGGCTCAGGAGCGCGTGTCAAATATCTTCCAGACGATGCTCTACTCAATGATTTTGCACCGCAAGTACAACCTTGAGTCGTGCCCATCGCTCTACTTCGCTTCGAAAATGCTCAACGACGACTATTCACCCCTTATCCTCGACCGCACCACAGGCGCCTATGTTGAGCGATATAGCGACATTAGCGAGGAGTTTGAAAGCGAACTAAACACCACCCTAGAGGAGCTATTCGATTATAGCACACCCTTCCGTCAGACCGAGGATGAGGATATGTGCAAATATTGTGATTTCAAACGAGCCAAGATACTAAGTGCAAGTGCCGGCTCGGGTAAGACCTATCAGTTGGCATACAAATATGTTCGCGATGTTATCGAGCATCCCGAACTATATCGCGCCATCCTTGCCGTAACCTTTACGAACAAGGCTACCGAGGAGATGAAGTCGCGCATCTTGCGCGAGATACATATCCTCGCATCTGGTGCCAAGAGCAACTATATGGCCAATCTTCGTGCTGAATTGCAGCTTGGCGAGAGTCAGGTGCGTGAGCGAGCTATGAAGGCACGCACAAATATTTTGCACGACTATTCGCGTTTCTCGGTGCTCACTATCGACCGCTTTTTTCAGCGTATTATCCGCGCATTTATCAAGGAGTTAGGCATTGACCTAAACTACAACATTGAGCTTGACCCCAACACCCTGCTTAAGCGTAGTGCCGATGGCTTAGTAGAGAGCATTGCCGAAGATAAGGAGCTTCGTCGCTGGCTTTTGGAGTTTGCCGAGGAGCGTATTGCTGATGGCGACCGATGGGATATGCGTGGTGATTTGAGCGCATTGGGCCGTGAGCTCTTCAAGGAGAAGACTCGCGAGCGCATGGAGATGAAGCGCTCAAAAGAGGAGCTTTCCGAGATAGTTAACCGCCTTGTTGGCCGTGCCGAAAAGTGCAAAAACCGCATAAAATCACTCGCCGAGAGCGCCATTCAGCTTATGGAGCAGCGTGGTGTATCGCCCGCCGAGTTTAAGGGCTCATCGCGTAGTTTTGTCTTTAACTTCGCAAGGTATGCCGCTGGCGAGTTTCGTGAGCCTTCGGCTACGATGTACAAGGCTGCCGAGGATATTGATGCTTGGTATGGCAAGACTGCAGATGCCCGAGTAAAGGATGCCGCTACGGAGCTAATGCCCATACTTAAAGAGATGTGCGATCTCTATCGCGATTCGCTCTCGGTAATCAACACCGCAAGCATCGTTAAGGAGAACTACCGCAGTTTTGCCCTGCTTGCCGACCTCTACGACAAGGTTACACAGATGTGCGAAGAGGAGAACATTATGATTCTTGGCGAGACGAAAAATATCCTCTCGACATTTATCAACGACAGCAATGCTCCGTTTATCTACGAAAAGGTAGGCAATCGCTATGAGCGCTATATGATTGATGAGTTTCAGGACACCTCGGTACGCGAGTGGAAGAATCTACTCCCTCTTTTGCAGAATGCTATGGCGCAGGCCGAAGATGTATCGGTGCTTATCGTGGGCGATGTCAAGCAGTCGATATATCGTTGGCGTGGTGGCGACTGGCGACTTTTAAAGAGCGAGGCTGTACAGGCTTTGGGCGAGAAAAACACTATTATCGAGCCACTTACGCACAACTATCGCAGTTTGCGCAGTGTCGTTGAGTTCAACAACAAGATGATTGAGAGCGTCGTCGATAAAGATGGCGCATACCTAAATACAATGCTCGACAATGACAAGGAGATTTCGTCTACACTTCACTCATCGCTTTATGATATTATGAGCTCGGCATACGCCGACCATAATCAAAAGAGTGGCAGTCGAAACTCGGAAGATGGCTATGCCGAGGTTACGGTCTACGATAGCGAGCGAGGCTTCTCGCCATTTATTCAGACTATCGAGGATGTTATCAGCCGTGGCTACCGCTACCGCGATATTTTGATTTTGGTGCGCGGAGCGAACGATGGTCGAAAGGTTGCCGAGGAGTTATTTGCATACAAAGAGGATAGGTTTACTTCGCGTGGCGAGGTAGGCTTCAATATACTTACACAGGATTCGCTCACCATCGATTCTTGCGATATTATAGAGTTTATTATCGCCGTGATGCGCCTTTCGATTGATGCGGGCGACGATATCGAGCGTGGCGTTTATAATCGCTATTTAGGCCACGACCTTGGCCACCGCTTCAGCGACGAGGAGGTCGCCTATCTCCGCCATATCGCCCACCTCTCGCCAATGGAGGCATTGGAGAGCATAATATCTACTTTCCGCCTTAACGAGAAGCGAGAGCGTATCGCCTATCTGCAAGCTATCCATGAGCAGGTTATCGCCTATTCAACCTCACGCATTGCCGATATTCGCCACTACCTCGACTGGTGGGACGAGCGAGGTAAGAGCGAGACTTTGCGCGTGGAGATGAGCGACGACACTATTGAGATTATGACAATCCACAAGGCCAAGGGTTTGGAGCGCCCCGTTGTGATTATTCCAAATTGCAAGTGGGATACTGCACCCCGTGGCAACCTTAATCAGGTAGTTTGGGCTCAAGCTGACGAAAATAGCGATATCTCACAGGTCGGTGAGTTCCCAGTAATCTATCGCAAGACGATGCAACAATCTGCCTTTACCGAGGATTACTACAAGGAGCTTACGATGAGTCATATCGATGCTGTCAACCTACTATATGTAGCCCTTACACGAGCTTCAGAAGAGCTTTATGTATTTACACCTCAACGCCTCAATGCCAAGAGTTTATCAGGCGAGATAACTACCGTAGTTCCGCTTGTTGTTGACGCAGCATCTAAGGTATGCGACGAGGGCGCTACGCTTAGCGACGAGGAGGGCATAAAGCAGATAACCTACTCGTTTGGTCACAAGGTTACATCACATACCACAACGCAAAAAGAGAGCCTCTCAAACGACTACCTTTTAGAGGATTACACATCTCACCGCCCATCGGTAAGTATTCATCTTCCTGGCCGTCGTTACACCGATGAGGGTCTCAGCGTTGGCACATCGTCACGCATCAACGGTATTCGACTGCATCGCATCTTCGAGCAGTCGCGCACGGTTGAGGATATACATCGTGCCATCAAGCGCATGGAGCGAGATTGCTTGATTGATAGCAACGAGGCTATGCGGCTTAACGAAAGCATCACTAATGCGATGAGTAATCCCACGGTAAGCGGATGGTTTACAATGGATTGGGAGGATGTAAAGTGTGAGGCAGGCATCATTACGCCTCAAAATATACGCCGCCCCGACCGCGTGATGATTAAGGGCCGTAGAGCCGTTGTTGTGGACTCAAAACGAGGAGCGTAGCTACTTAAAGCAGATGAGTGAATACCTCGACTTGCTCAACACTATGGAGCGCTACGACACAATCGAGGGATATGTATGGTATATAGCACTCGGCAAGGTTGTAAAGGCATAAAACTAACTTAGAAACAAATATCCAAAAACCAAACAAAATGAAAAACGCAAAACTATTAATCATGCTTCTTGTGGCAGCTATCGCAACTAGCTGTGCTACAACGGAGTTGCGTAGCGATGTACTGCTCGAGGAGGGTTGGCGCTTTACGAAGGGTGATATCGCCTTTGCCGAGAATGTCGACTTCGACGACAGCGCTTGGGAAGAGGTAGTTGTTCCTCACGACTGGGCAATCTATGGTCCTTTCAGCAGCGACAACGACCGCCAGAAGGTGGCCATAACGCAGAACTTCGAGACCGAGGCTACAGTAAAGACTGGTCGTACGGGTGGTCTACCCTATGTTGGTGTAGGCTGGTATCGCACATCGTTTGATGTCGAAGGCTTCAACGACGAGAAGGCTGTATCGTTGCTCTTCGACGGTGCAATGAGCGAGGCTCGCGTATGGGTCAATGGCAAGGAGGCTGCTTTCTGGGCATTCGGCTACAACTCATTCCACTGCGACATTACCGACCTCATCAACAAAGATGGCAAGAACAACACCCTTGCTGTTCGCTTGGAGAATCGCCCCGAGTCATCGCGCTGGTATCCTGGTGCAGGTCTCTATCGCAATGTTCACCTTATCACTACCAACCGCGTGCATATTCCCATTTGGGGCACCTATATCACAACTCCCGAGGTTAGCACCGACGAGGCTAAGGTGAATATCGAGATTAAGACCTCGGAGCAAAATCCCGCAATTGCAGTCGAGACACGCATCGTTGATAGCGAGGGCAAAGAGGTAGCACGAAGCAAGGAGTTTGAGATTGCCGATGATAAATACTATCAGCAACTTACAATCGCCAATCCCTCTCTTTGGTCGCCTGAGAGCCCAGCGCTCTACTATGCTGAGACCACGCTCAAAGTCGATGGCAAGGCAGTAGATTGCTATCGCACTCGCTTTGGTGTTCGCACCATCGAGATTAACCCCGAGAAGGGTTTTGCGCTTAATGGCGTATCGCGCAAGATTAAGGGTATTTGTAACCACCACGACCTCGGCGCTTTGGGCGCTGCTGTCAATGTATCGGCACTCCGCCGTCAACTCTCGATGCTCAAAGATATGGGTTGCGATGCTATCCGTACCGCACATAATATGCCAGCGCCCGAATTGGTGCAGTTGTGCGACGAGATGGGCTTTATGATGATGATTGAGCCCTTCGACGAGTGGAATATCGCAAAGTGCAAGAATGGCTACCACCGCTTCTTCGATGAGTGGGCAGAGCGCGATATGGTAAATATGTTGCACAACTACCGCAATGC
>RHMF01001311.1_pt1 | contig 11317 bp, 11 predicted proteins | sample 5365151 | NCBI WGS metagenome assembly RHMF01 (sample SAMN10266501, study PRJNA497801) | feces metagenome | isolation source: feces | host: Bos taurus | place: China: Prairie of Fairy Mountain | collected 2017-08-14 | reverse complement strand
AAATATGTAATTGCGCCAACAATGAAAGAGGCATTTGAAACTGTCAGTAAAGAAGTTGTCGGTAAAGAAAAAATTGTGCTTATAAATTGTCAATGCATCGCACCAATCAATTATATAAAGTCATTCATGGAAATTGATGATGAGGTTGAGGCAATGCGGATTGGATAGGTTGTAATATTATATTTATATGAAAAATGCTGAGGCTTAAGCCTCAGCATTTTCAGCAAAATATTGTGGATAATGTTCTTTTAAATAGTTATATTGCGTTAAGTATTTTGCTGCCTTATTCGGTTTATTATCTTTATAATCATTATATGCTAATTGAAGACTATATATTACAGTATCAACATCACACATTTTGATTGTTATGTCATCATATTCAGTTTCTACAAAATTTTTATTATCTCCTAAAAGTGTTCCCCTTAAAAAATCAACATAAAAATTAAATCGTTTACATAATTTATTGTATATTATTTTGTATTTTGCAACACTGTCATAGTTGTCAAACATAATATCAATGTCTTTAGGAAATTTATCAAGATATATTCCTTGTAAATATAATGCAACAGACCCAGATATTATTGGTGTTCGTGCACTTCCCATAATACCAGAATATATTCTTTTTAATGCTGGATATAATCTTTCTTCTTCAAATTTTTGTCTGTCCTCAGCACTCACTATATCCAATTCAACAACATTATTTTCTGTATTTTCTGTACTCATTGTATGCTTCTTGTAATTGTTTTTCTGTTAATGTAAATGCATTATTTTCAATATATGCATCATATATTACTTGTTCGTATTTATGTTTTTCATCAAGTCTGTCAAACTGCGGCTTTAAAGTTTTTAAGTCATCAATTGTAAAATTTAGCCATTCAACAAACTCAGGAACAAGAAATTTGCCAACCCTCATAGGAGTATTACATGATAAAGTGTCATTAATAAATTCATCCTTAGTCATATTACGAAACATAAAAATGTCATCACCATTTCTCTTTAAGTTAAGAACATTTGTTTCATTAAATTTCCAAACATCCATTATCCTAATGATATCGTTGTCCTTAGTCATATAATCATCAAATTTGCTGAAAAATACTGATGATCCAATCTTAAATGTTTTAATCACATTCATCATATTACCATGTATAATCACATTTGCTTGGTCCTATTCCGTTTGTTGCAACAATATAAAGTTCATCAAATTTTGGATTTTGACCATCTATATAATCATCGCCATCTGAATTTACAACTTCCATTCCATAATAATTGTCCGTTGTTTCATCATCAACGATTGTATGTTCAAAGGGAAGCAATGACAATGAAGCATTTATAACTAAATATTGCCAGCCATGTCCTGAATTATCTGTAGGAATAGGATTTTCACTTGAATTTGTAATCCAATTTGAACATCTCCACATATAAGTATTACCAGCAAGACATTCAACTAATTTAAATCTTTTGCATACTTCATTATAACAAAGTTTATAATCCTCTATAGTACGATCATATTCCCATTTATCATAACTATCATCAATCCATATTTCAGGAACTCCAGCATATGCATCAGGAACTACACCTGACCAAGCATATAATACTTTACCATCAGATTCTTCTATAAAATCTCCAGTGTAAGAACCAATATAATTTTCATAATATTCTCTTGTAAGTTCATATCCACCATCACCAATATCTTCCCATACAGATAAATCAACAGGACGACATCTATTTTTTATATTGTCATATAATGACATTCCTTGAAAATCCTTAATTGATGTCAATACAAATCGAGGTTCATTTAAATATGCAGAATCTGCTATTAAATCATATCTTTCCCAAACATAATAACTTCGTAAATCTTCATCCACCCACGCAGTTCCAAAAAATCTATATGGGGTTGATTGCAATTCATATCCCAAAAGATCCTCCTGTAATAATGCTGCAGAAATGTTTCCAGATATTTTTTGAATCCAAATTATTGGTTCAGTAAAAACTCGTTGAATTTGAACACTTCCATAATCTGTTTGTGTTCCAAATTCATTACCAAAAAGAGTGAATAATACATCGTCTTGTGTTGTTCTTGTATTGTTATTTGTAAAAGGCTTGTTTATATAAACATATTCAAGCAATTTACAATAATTAAACATCATATATATTGGACTAAATTGCAAACTTGCTGCAGCAGTTATTGAAGAATAATTGTATATATCATTAATGTTAATGATTGCTTGTTTTAAATTTGAGTATAAAAACATATTTTCTGTAACATGAGAATATAATGATGTATAATTAAAATTAGAATCAAATATAATGATAGGACAATAATCTTCTGCAAATTGAACAAATGAAAACATATTATTGCATGAATATGACGCACAAGGAACATGTATTTCTCTTGGTCCATAATTTAAATTTGTTGAACCTTGAAATAAATGAGCATAAACATAATTTACATTATTAATATATGGAATATACAAATTATATGCGGAAATCAAATTATCATTTGATAATGTTCCATAAACATAATATATATAATCATCTGAATCACCGTCTGAATTAATATCCCCTGTATCACTTTCTTTATACTGTTCAACATCATATTCGTCCCAACTAACAGCAGACAATAATCCTGCAAATGCATATTTATCAATTGTATTAATATCATATATATCTTTTTTAAATGTACTTGATATTAATGACCCAATATTTCCAGCAACTTCATATTTACATGTACATGTTATTGTGCTTCCAACAAAATCATCCATATATTCCATGATATAATCAGTGTTGTTATCTTGAGACAAATAATTAGATACAGAAAATGATCTCTTATAACCTGATATCCAAGAAAATTCTACGTAAATTTCGTCACCATAATCATATGTTCGTGAAGATATAATTAAATTTGGATCGTATCTATTATAATTAAATGTTTCAAGTGTCCATTCTGAAGTTCTTTGTTTATATGATCTAAGTCTTATACTATTAGTTGTTTCTAATGATAATTGAGGCAACAATATAATGACAACTTTACCAGATCCACGCATTATTATTTTAAATGGAGAATCATGATTATCATCTATATCATATGTATCTGCATATTTTGGCTGATAATCTACACTGCCGTCATTATTTAACAAAACGCTCCTATTATATCTTCTTTCAGATTTTGAAAGAAAACTTCTTGTTTTTGGCGGTAACAATGAAATTGTTCCTGTTTCCATTGGCATCATTGTGTATGAATTAAGAAGATTGTTCATTAATCAGTTGGCCCACATATATTTATAAATGTTTTTTCCTTATCAAATCTTGTATTTCCTGATGCTGATTCAATGTGACTCCAATAATAATTAGGATCATCCCAATATTCTAATCGTGTTTCTTCAAATGCTGTATAAAATACATGATTTATTGCGTCATACAAACCATACTGATGAGTTGATTTTTTGAAGCAAGTATATAAATATTTATTTACTATACCAGTTCCAGGGTCATAAAATATAATTCCTGAATATAATCTTGTATATAATCCTGCTGAATAGGATGCATTAAATGCCCTATGTTCTTCACTTGTTGGTCTATATGATATAGGCCATCCATAATATCCAGGATAAGTTTCACTATATTGTACCTCAGAAAAGAATGCAAATGGACCGTATGGTTGTGTTGGATATGCTTGCAATCCATACGTTTTTGTATAATCAACAAGAAAATGTAATGGATCGTCAGTATCTATTATTTTTACAGCTTGTTTACCGTTTGCTGGTTTTATTACGTCAAATATATATGGTTTTGTTTGGTCAAATTGATTTTCAGGTATTATAATTTGCATACCACCATCTGAACTTGTACCCCAAAAATATAAAATAGGCTTACTTGATGTATATAACCATAATGATAATCCATACGTATAACTTGAACCAGTGTCATGACCAGCTCCCATAAAAGCTCCTTTAGCTTTTACCATCATTTTGCAACGAACACCAAATGGTTGAGCATGATATAACAGCAAATCATCAATTACAATACAATCGTTTCGTCCATTTTGCACATATTCTACTTCCTTATAATCATTTGGAAGAGGATATAATGCTCTTACGGTATTCCAGTGTACACCTGTAGAACGATTATAATAAATTTGTTCTCTAGTAGTATTGTCTGCTAATGGTATTGTAAATTTTGGCAATGGTATTGTAAATTTTGTCTTCATAATCTAATCTTAAATGTTGTATGTTCTTGAAATGAATGTATCGTAATAATCATTTACATCATAATAATTCTCTACAAATTCACTCAAACTCATTGATTCATTTTTCAATTGAGCAGTTTCTTGAGTATTTTCATTATCTGTTATTTCATTCAAGTCACTTTGTGGCTCTTTATTGTCTTCTGTTACTAAATATGTTCTTAAATCAATCATAATTATATCTGAATATATGCTAATTTTCTATAATTAAAAATAAAATATCCTGTCATAGATTGAATTTACGACAGAATGATTATATATTGATTTTGTAACAAAAACAATAAATATGAATATCACAAATATCAAGAATGAAATTAAGAATTTTATAAACACCAATATGAATGTTGAGGTTGTTGAGATGACATATATTCCTGGTGTTGTTCGTAACAGTTTCAATAAATATACAGGCGAGGAATTTGAGGAGAAGACTGACGATACAATGAACGTTAAATTAGCTAATTGTCTTGACCTTAATGATGCTCAAGAACAACAACTTAATGAATTTGAAGCATACATATACTTCTCATATCATAATCTTGTTATCAACTATACAACATAAGTAGAAAAGTACTTACACAGGTTATCTATAATCTTTTCAGAATTGTTCTTAACAAGAAAATCATCCTTATCTGCCATATATGGCATTGCGTTCTCTTTGTCAGTTGTTAATATATAATTCTCTATGTCAGCAATGATCCCCAGATCTAAATTATTAAACATTGTATTAAGTTGTTCTGGTGTAAGCTTCGAATCCTTTAACATATCAATGACTATAGATCCAACTATCATTCGTTGTGTCTTAGTTAATGATTCAGATATGTATTGTTCAAGTGATGTCATTTTGATATTATATTATATAAATAAAAATATTTTACATTTGCCACTGAGTCATATCTGTTGTAGGTGGAGTGAATATTTCCTCAGCTCTATTTGTGGTGAAATTATATAACGAATCATTTCCTTCTGAACCATCATCAAATTTTCCACCTATCTTAAATGCAACATACTCCTCCATATAATCTTTATATCTTATAGTTTGTTTTAATAAAGGCAACTGGCAAAATGTCATTATGATATCATCATGTCCAAATGCTGCCTTGTATGATCCATTTCCATTTTTATCCTCAAAATTTTCCAGTTCACCAGCACTCACAAGATCTGTCAATATCACATCTTCCTTCTCAAACATAAGTCTTAATAACGAACATGCAAGTGACTTGTTACTGTTACTAAATCTTATTCCTTGAATAAGCTTTGTTCCTTGTCCATCATCATCAATTGCTTGTCGTTTGTATCTTGCAAAATAGAACAAGTCAATTCCATCAGGAACAATATTGTTTCTCCATGAAGTTTCAGGACTATAATCTGGTTCATTATAGTTCTTTAATATATTATAGAACAATGCTCCGTATGTATTCCATTCAACACTCCAAGTACAACGATCATTATTAAATAATTGGCCTACAAGCAACCAGAAATCAAGTGTAGCAAGTTCAATATCAACTGAATTACTATGCCAATATGCAACTTGCTCAAATTTGTCTTTGTCTATTACTTCAAATATATTAAATACTGTATAGTCTCCTCCACCACCCTCTGCAAGGTCAACAGTAATAACATACCAATGTTTTTCATCAATGAAATTTCTTATTTCATATCCTGGTTTTATGAATAGAGCATCCTTGTTCTGTATCTGGAGATTGATTTCCTCACATTGTTCTTCTGTGATCTTATCAAACAATACAGTTCTATCATGTATTTTCTTAAGACATTCGCGAGAAACAAGACAGCCTTCAGGTGCAAGGAATTGAGTACCGTACTGATAATAGAAAGCTTCCTCAGAACCTAATATGCCAATCATTTCCTCCTTCCATTTCTCAGTTCTCTTCTCCCATATTTTCTTATCAGAATTCCATTGTGGAACCTGGTACCAGTCAATCTTGAATGGCGCATATATTGATTTCTTCTCAACAGCAGTTTTCCATATCTTATAAAACAGATTGAACCCATTTTGTGTTGACATAATGCAGACATTTGAGTCAGATATTGTAGTGACGGTTGGAATGATATTATTGTAGAATAATTCAACCTCACTTGGTGGACACCATGCGAACTCATCCAATATTAAGAAGTTGATTGTTTTACCCAATCCTGCTGTAGGCGAGAATGCTTCAGTTGATATGTTACTGTTATTGTCAAATGAAATTCCTCCCTGGTTCCATTTCATTGTACCACATTTGAGATGATATGGCAGATACAAATACATATCCTTTATCTTATTCAGCAAGTCATGACCTGCAGCACCTGATTTTGACAATAACAGTCCTGTCTTGTCAGTATTGAACAATATTACCCATAAACAGTATATAGCAGTAGTCGTTGATTTTCCACTCTGGCGTGCAGCCAACAATATACTAAATCTGTTATTCTTCAAATGATTTAAGTAGTCAACCTGATAATCACGCATCTTACATTGTTGCAATCCTTCAGGCGTCATAAGGAAACATTTTTCTGCAAAATATACTGGGTCTTGCTTGCATTTTATATAATCCTCAATTTCCTCAGGTGTTCTTCTATATACTAAATCAGGCTTCAACAATTGGGTGACCTTGCCTATGAATGGATTGGCCTTAAGCGGGAGCCCTTCATTAAGTGCCTCAACTGCTCGTTCAAGTGCTTTTGTTGTCCATACTACTTTTTCAGCTGATTTTCCACCAATCTCATGTTTTACTGGGTCAAATTCATAATCGATGTCAAGTCTTTTAGCCATAAGTTAAAAATGTTATAACTTGTTTATGTAAGATTTAAATTAAAGATTTTAAATTAAAGATTTTAAATTAAAGATTTAAATCACATTAACTTTTATTAAAAATATTTAACGGATTGCAATATATCATAGAATTCACAAGATAGTCCCTGGTGTGTCCTCTACTGTCATCTTATATATTGGTATGATAAATTATTAGTTACAAGCATAGATGACAGCAGAGGAAAATCTATGAATTATTTTTCATACTTACACTTGTCAGGAAATCTTTTCTCCAATAATTTGTTAGTCACATCCTTATATATCTTAAAGTCCGTCACACCTGCATCATTTATGCAGGTTGATGATATCTTGTTGTCAAATAATAAATGCTCAAGATCCTCACTTGTTGAATTTACAAAGTCAAAATATTTGCTGTTTCTATATCCATGTCCATTTATATTGTTTGTTGTATAATACATAAAATAATGATAATTGCATAATTCCTGAGTTATATTCTTTGGATCTCTGAACCTTGAAATTGCTGCATTCATTTCCTTCTCATATTTTGTCCAATAATATTCCCATAATGATTTTTTCATTGGATTTGGAGCATGGTCAGATCTCAATACATGTCTTGGCCAATTTAATTTGAACTTGTCATTCTCACGATTTGCAAGTTTCATTGTGTTTCTTAATGACTGCATATAAGTATTGTTGTGTGTAGGAGCTTTTTCAAACACAATGACAAGAGGATTCATTTGTTCATCATAAAAGTCAGATACCTTATATTCATTAAGAAACAACATATCATCATTCATATATATAAAATTCTCAGACAATTCAGGAATTTTATACATAAACATTTCAATGGTGTTTGAATTGAATGTAGGAAGATATTTTTCAGGTATTATATCCTTATGATATATTATATTTACAGTATCAGTATTTATAAAATCTGGGACCTGACTTTCTTGAGACACAATCAAATAAGTGTTGTTGATGAATGGAAGATACTGAGCAGCAGATCGTAATATATATTTGAAATTATCCCAACTTCTAAATCTTACACTGTTTGCCTCATATTTTTTCTTTTCAATTCTTGTATAGACTAAATAATCATGTTTCCATGATTTGTCTCTTCCATCAACATATGTCAACACTAAATCTATCATACTTCTGTATTGCTATTATCAGGTGCAGTCAAATCCATAAATGTTTGATTGTACATTTCAGGAACTGAATTTTTGTTTCCTTGACCAATGACTTCAATTCCTTCTAAATCTTTACCTATTTTTATTTCGGCATAATCATTAACTTCATTATCCCATGAATATACATTACCGTCTTCATCAGTCAGCATTGTTTCATTTAATAAATCAATAATATTTTTTACAAATTCATCAACATTTTCACCTAAATTCCATCCTCCAAAATATTCAGCATTTTTTCTTCTTTGAGCTCCATGGAAAAATTCTTCAGTGTCAATTCTATCATATACTTCAATTTGAGTTTTAAAATCATTTGCCTTATAAGCAATATTATCAAGTTTATCAATCAGGTCATAGTAATATTCTTCATCTTCATCCGTGAGGCCTCTTTCATAATGTATCTTTCTATCATATTTACGACTTAATGAAGATGTGTAATCATATAATTTTTTTAATCCATTTTGTAATTCTTTAAAATATTCCTGACTGTATTTTTCATACTTTGGATCTGTTGATGTTGAACTTTGTCCGTTTTCAACGGATTCTACTTTTTCACCTGAAGGATTTTCATTTGACGAATCTGGGCCATTTAACGGAGTTGCTTGTGCAGCTAAACCAAGAAGTTTAGAAATTTGAGTATTTCGTTTTATCTTATTATAATTTTCTGGTGTCACCTTTTCAATAGGAATTCTAATTCCTGTCTTTGCCATTATTGCAAGGTTTACCTTTTGTATTTGAGTTGACGCAAATATTTTGACCTTTGTCTTGTTTTTCTCAATTTCATCATTGGCTTCCTTAAGGTTTTGTTTGATTAAGTTTTCATATTGTTTCATCATTTGCTGACTCATCCAATATGCGGCCTTATCATATTGCTGCATTTTCCAATTGTTGATAGTTTCTATTTCTTTGTTGACATATTGTTCCGCAACATATGATCCATCACCAATAATGTTTGTCATTTCTGTCATGATCCAATCAGGACCGAATGACATATAATATGATGCATTATTTGCTACTTTATTAACATTATAAGAAATTTTTTCTATTTTTTCATTTATAGGAGGAATTTTTTCATCAACCCATTTTTTGATTTTATCGACTGTCTTTTGAGTGCGTTCATCATTCTGTTTTTCCATTTTTTCGGAAGCATTTGTAAAATCAAGAAGGCTGTCCATGGATAATGCTCCATGTTGAAGGTCATATGCAAAATATGACACTGCCTTATTTAATATCACCGATGGATCTGGAATATAACTGATTTCTTTTAATGCATTATCCTTCAATCTTATAAGTTCTGATGTCGTAAGATTTATTGCTGAATTGACAATTTGACCTGTCATTTCTGTCATTACGGATGGATCATAATTTAACCCATCCTTTGTAATGTATATACCAGCCTTATTTAATGTGTTTCTTGCATTTGCTGCAGTTCCCTGAAGATGAGCAGCTGCATTATTTGCTGTCATTACAAGTGGTGAACATATCTTACCATTAAGAAAAGAACTGGTGACATCCATCTCCAATCCGTTAAGTTTGTCACCAAGCTCATTCATTAATTTTTCTTTTATCTTTGACTTATCCATAATTATTAAATATTATCCTTGTCTTAATTCTGAATGATATCTGTCGTACCCAGTATATTAGTTATCTACAGGTATAATTTTGGGAGGTGGTTGTGTATTATATATTATATTGATGTCTGGTCACTTACTGCAGTATTGTCAACCTTGTAATTATTTGCTGTTGTTTGTGAAACTGTAACTTGTGGAGTTTGTTGTGTTGTTGTTTGTGGTTTTGTTGTTTGTGGTTGAGAATATTGAGACATCAACGGGTTACTAGGACCAGTATAATTAAGAGTATTTGTTTCAGGATCGTATTGATAATTAGTTGTATATTTGCTAGGGTGCAACTTCATATCATTTAATGTATAATTATCAATAGGTGTTCCATCAGGCCATTTTACTCTATCTTCCGCTGGAGTTGTTGGGTCAAATTTCTTTTCTATTTCGGCTTGTTTAGCTTGTGCCTTTTCTTGCTCGGCCTTTTGTTCTGCTTCTATCTTTTCTAGTTCTTTCTTTGCTTTGTCGCCATCTGTTGTTTCATTTATTGTTACAGTTTTTGAAATCCAATCACCAAATTCTGGTGATTGAGCAAATTCCGCTATTTTTTCATATGTATTTAATACTGCGTCCGCGGCCTGTGGGTCACTTGCACCTAACTCAGCAAGAAAATCAATAAATATAAGGAATGCTTCAACAAGAAAATCCATTAACTTATCGCCAAGCACTGCAGGATGTGGGTCCTCGCCAGGATTTCCTAATTCTACTTTGCCGTCAGCAACACTTACTGATGATCCTCCGCCACTTACTGTTGTAGTACCGTTTGTGCCGACATTTACTGCAGCTCCGCCTCCGCCTCCACTGCCGCCACTTGAAATACTGTAACCGCCGCTATGATCATATGTTATTGATGATTGAGAACCACCCTTGTTTCGCATACTTACAACTTCGGGTTTGTCTGATGCTGGAGTATTATTTACAAACTGTTGAGTCATACCATGATGCTCATACATAGGTATGAACCAATTCTCATCTTGCCTTTTCTTATTGCGAATAATCCAAACCTTTGAACCCTTCTCATAAGAGGCAAATGAGTTGTTTCCTTGCATGGTGAATGGATAACACCACGGCAATTGTTCTGGAGTTGAAGTGTTGGCGTTAAATGCTCCAAGTGCAGTAACCTTTATTCTTCCATATTTCAATGGGTCATCAGTCTCAACAATAACTGCAGGCACAAATTCATAATCTGAAAAATGCCCACTATTACTCACCGTTTGAGCACTGCCCATATTTGATACATCATTAGCCATAATCTTAAATCAAATATATTTTATGCTTGAGCAGTTTCTGATGATTCAGGCTGTACATCTCCAAGCATTTCAGAATCTATATCTTCAGATTCATCGGATTCACTTCCTTCCTCTTCTTTTTCCTCACCTTCTTTTTCTTCTCCTTCCTTCTCTTCATCTTTCTTCTTTCCTGCCTTCTTTGCAAGTTGTTCCTCTAACTTGTACTTCTCATTGAGTTCAAGATCTGCGTCACTCATCTTCAGGTATTG